>Ga0255048_10000099_pt1 | contig 57560 bp, 109 predicted proteins | sample JV7_2_2_MG_FD_183619 | JGI IMG/M metagenome (GOLD analysis project Ga0255048, IMG submission 183619) | Seawater microbial communities from Jervis Inlet, British Columbia, Canada - JV7_2_2 | ecosystem: Environmental > Aquatic > Marine > Inlet | place: Canada: British Columbia | collected... | reverse complement strand
TTTCTCTGGTGTGGTGTTCGGTTGATTACTACCCCTCCGAAACAGTGATCCATTGTTTATCGCCACCGAGACCTTTTTATTTTTCGGATAGTCGCCCCGGCGTGAAAAAAGCAACCTCGGGCTCGTCATGACTGGGCGGGCATCAGGCCAGAGTCTCCGGGGACTTGGAGAAGATACTGGGTAAACGTCGTGAGAGGGTGGCGGGTGACATACTCAAAGCTCCAGTGCGGCGCCGGGCGTCCAGAGGTTGGTAGCGACTATCGATAAAAAGAGGAGGGCAGCATGTCACGTAAACTTCAGGTTTTTCAGGCGTTGGTTTTGTTTCACCCGGACCCGGAGACGAACGTCCCCGAGGCCCAGCGCAAGACGGGTAGCGACCCGATGTTTCCCGAGGAATCGCAGATCCTGATTCCTACGACGCAGATTCTTGCCGTCGACGAGCGTGTTGCGAACATGAAGGTTCTCAACATGGTCGACAAGAAGTACCTCGACCACGCCGAGCGGTTGGAGATTGCCGTTCGCCCTTTTTGAAAGGGCGCCGATGCCGGGGTGGGAAGGGTAGTCCTGAATTCGTTTGGTGGACGCCTCGGTCGGCGCGGGGATTCCCCCCTGAGTATCCGTATGCCTACTCGGCGCCGCTTCCAAGTATTGGACTCCCGACAGATTCTGAAGTGAAGGCGTGCGTAGCAGAGGAACTTTCCGGCGCGACACCTGATGCTGCGGATCTCGATTCTAGTGTTGGGTGGGCGCAGGGTAAGGTGATGCGGGATGCGATGGATGTACCCGGTCCTCCGGGACCAGCGCAGGTTGCTTTGCTGAATCAAATCAATGCCGTTCCGGCAGACCGCGCCAAGGAGGTGTGTGTTAAGCTTCGGGGTGGCATCAACGCCGGTTTCCGTGCGGTTGACGACAGCTTGGTCGAACAAGCGGTCAAGACCGCAGGCGGCATCGTCATGCAGGACACCGCACCGAAACCCAGACCGAAGGCTACCTACACAAACGCAGCATCCCTGCTAAGAGGAGCCTGAAATGCTCGTTAGTTTGCTATCGTCCAAGGGGGGGTTGGTCGGCAAACGGCCACCCCCTTTGAGTCAGGTGACGCCCACCAAGATCTTCGCCATGGACATCGAGACGCATGGAGCCGATGGGACCGTGGGCGAGTGTCCGGCAAACGGCGTACACGGCATTTGCGGATTGTCGATCTGCAACATGCGCGGGCAGGCGTTCTACACGCAGGTTAACGATGTCCGTGACTACGGCGCCATTCCGGTCGGCGAACTCATCAAGTACCTCAACGAGAATTGGTGCGTGGAAGGCGCCATCGTGATTTTCCATAACGCCAAATTCGATCTCGGCTTTTTGATCAATCGCGGGTTGAATCTGAAAGGCGTCAAGGTCCGTGACTCGTGGGCCGTCAGTTCGATCAACTGCAAGGGGGTCTTCACGTCGAACAGGTTGAAGGATCTGGTCAAGGTCAGGTTCGGGATTGACACCGACTCCGAAGAGGTCTTGAAGAAGTGGATGGAAGAGCACAAGACCGAGGATTACGGCGATATTCCGTTGGACATTATCGGGCCGTACGGTGCCGACGATTCGCGCTACACGTTGGCTCTCGCGCTGACGCAGCCCACAGATGATCGCGTGAATGAACATCATGACCTTCTTACCCGTAACAGCCTGCATCTGAACCGGGCTGAAGCCTACGGGGTAAGCGTCGATCTCGACAAGATGCGCAGCGGCGTCGAGTACAATAAGAAGGGATTCCTCACGGCGAAGTCCGGGGTCAAGCACTATCTCGGCGCGAGCGTGTTTCCGAAAGACGATCCAGAAGACCAGCAGTTGATGCGGATCCTGCACAACAAGAATCTGCATCCGGGTCCGCGAGAGTATTTCGGGGAGACCGTGTTCATTCCCGATTTCGAGTTTCTTCTGGCGACGCGCAACGACACGGCGTTGTCCTTTTGCGCTTACGCAAAGCACAAACGGTTCCTGAACACCTTCTCCGGTGAGCACGGTCAGATGAAGGGGCGCATCTGGAAAGAGGGTGACGTCGTTGGGTTCTACCCCAGTTTCCTTTGCAGCCTTTTCAGTCAGGGCGGGATGGCGCTGTGCAAGCGGCCGAACTTCGCGGACGGGCAGCCGCTGACTGACGACGTTCGCAAGTTCTTCATTCCGCGTCCCTGTCATTCCTTCGTGACGTTGAAGGCCAAAGACCTGACGACGCAGCTTCTCGCGTACTACACACGCAACGAAGCACTTGAAGCGGCGCGTGGTAAGGACGCTAACGCGATTTGCGAGTACGTGGCGGGGCTTGTCAAGGGTTCGGCGCCGGTGGGGAGTCTTCTGTTGCGGAAGATCTTCGAGGGGTCCGGGATCAAGTTGTTGGAGCAGCGCTTCAAGATCCTCGCGATTCGCTGTGCCGATTCGTACAAACTCGTCAACACCTTCGAGTCGAATCTTACCGGGTTCGGCGACATGATGAGCAATCTGCGCAAGTCGCTTGTGAACGGCCAGTCGATCACGGACGCCTGTGGGCGCGAGATCAGGGTGCCGAAGGAGAAGGACTGGCGCAGGCACGCGATTCTCGTGCGGTCCTCTTTTGGAAGCATCTGCGCGAAGTACCTTGATCTGTTCTGCCGGTTGGCCGATCAATGCGGCGCCCGTCTGGTCATGGTGAACCGGGACGAGTTTCTTTTCGAAGCGCAGGACGTTACCCCTTTCAAGAATGGCGTGGTTGCGTTGCTTGAGCGCAAGCTTGTGGAGCCGCACCCCGAATGGGTCATGGAATCGTACATGGGTCCGTGGCGGGGCGGGTACATCAATGCCGAGGATGTCATTGTTCAGAAATGGGAGTGAGCGATGGTTTATCTCAGGTTTTTTCTTACCGTCTTGGCTTTCGTTTTTAGCGTCAATGCTATCATGAATACATTTCGGAAGGACTGGAAACACGCGGCGTTTTCGTGGAACGCGGCTGCTGCTTTCTTGTGGGCCTTAGTGAGTTTGTCAGCCGTAACGGCCTTGGAGTAGATCGATGACTGCGGAAGAAGAAAAAGGCAGGGAGTGGGCCGGGCTCGGTCCGCAGAAGAAAGTCGAGCCGGAATTTCTCGTCGAGGTTTCCAAGCATCAGCGGCGCACGCCCGAAGAGGCGCAAGAGCTTCTTAAGCAGCAGGCCGCGCAGGCGATGCAGTACCGCAAGACCGGGCAGGCCGGAATGAATCTTACCTGTCCCGGTTTGGTGGACGCGGATCCTTTTTCGCAGCCGTTGCGCATTCTTCTCAAGCATCACGAATATAAGTACGACCGCGTGAATTACCGGTACATCAAGTTCATGCACGGACTCGAAGCCGTTGAGGCCGAAGAGGAATGGTTCAACGACGAATTCCTAACGGCAGTCGAACAGCAGGATCCGCAGAACAAGGATCTCTACACGTTCCGGGGCGCGATGCATTGCCGTGAACTGGATGAGGAAGACATCGACGTTTACTAAGGAGAATAAGTCTGTTGGGTGGACGTGGCGCTAGGGGGGCCGCCGGGTTGCCGAGCCCGCCTCGTACAAAGTGGCAATCTGTCCACCTAACAGGCGAATAGGAGGAGCCATGAAGAGAGGCGGAAGAGGATCGGGTCGAGGAATGCAGGGGCATCCACCGATTGACATGCGCGGGGCGATTCCGATTGGGCAGCCACCGGGGCAACAACAGCAACAGGGGCTTCCGGGGCAGCAGCAGCCGGATGCGGTTACTCTGAAGATGCCCGAGGGTCATGTACTGAAGTACATCATCGGTTTTTCGGGTGAGGTCGAGGTCTACCCGGACGGTGAACTCATGTTGCAGGGCGCCATGATCATCATGCCGAAGTGCTTCATGTTCAAGGATTCCACGGTGTACCGGCTCATCAATTTCGTTCAGATCGGTCACCCGTTTTACCACTACGCCGTGCCGTTTCCTCAGTGGTGGGAGAAGCGCGAAGAACTGGCGGTGCCGCTTACGTGAAGAGACCGAAGCGAACCAAACGCGGGCGCCCGTACCGGGGGTTCATAAGGATCTCCCGGCAGCGGATCCGGGAGCTTAGCGATTATCCGCGCCCGGCGGAAGTAGCGCGTGTATTGGGCGTGCATCGGTCCACGCCTTACGACTGGATCAATCGCGGGGCGCCCATCGAGGTCGACGCGAGTCCCGTGCTTAGTGGGCACCGCGAAATCCGTTTCTTTCATAAGAACGCGCTGGTCGAATGGCTTAAGAACACCGGGCGGTACAAGCCTAGACAGGAGTACTGATGGCTGACAAGCTGAGTGGAAGTGAAGCTCTTTATGGGTTTGCTGGTTGGCTGACCAGTCGTAAGAAGCGGACGGTTATGAGTTCAAGTGATGACGCCGCCGGACCTGCAACGTTGGTAGCGATGTTTTGTGAGACGAATCAACTCGCGGAGCCCCGAGAGGAATGGCAGCGTAATCTTACACATCCTGTCGAGGAGAAAGCGGATGACGTACGAACCACTTGACCCCGTATCAGCATTAAGCACCGCCGGGTTTCCTGAGAACTACCCGTACGCATTCGCGTCGCCGCTTCCTAAGGCTGATGTTGATAAGACTGTAGCCGAGGAGATTGAGGCGGCAGCGAAAGAGCCGATCCCTCAGGCGTATGGGAAGGCCACAGAGGCGTCAGGGAATCATTCAATTGCCATTGGGACCGATAACGTTTGTATCGGTCACGAGTCAGAGACCAATGTTACCGGTCCGCAGTCGGTCATGATCGCGGACCCGGAAGGGGTGATTGCCAGTTCAAAGCATGTCGCCGTTCGGTCTTTGTCCATGCATAACGAAGAGTTGGAGAAGTTGTTGCAGGTAGCGCGTGCCGGTCAGCAGGCGCAGGTGCAAGAACGCCTTGAACCAGATAAGAAACCGGAACCGACAAGCGAGCCGGATCCATCATGTAAACCGGAAGTTAGCAGCGAGCCGTCCAAATCATGTAAACCGGATCAGGAGAGCGCGCCGCTTACGGGTATTGCGTTCGTTGATCACATTCGTAATCGGCGTGGAGTTGCCGACGAAATCGCAGACCGCAAGTGCCCGTCGAAGGAGATCACGCATGCCGGTCATCTTCAAACCGAGCCCTATTAAGCAGGGTACTTCGATTTGCAATCGTTGTTGGAATTTCCTTTCGCTTGAGAAAGGAATGAACAAATGCGTCTCGAACGACCGGCGGCAGACGTTTTGGTTCTGCAACAAATGCTTAAAGCTTTGGAAAAAGAGGTTTCGTGAAGTCCCGGAGAAAGAACCGCAGATGCATTATCCGGGAACGGTTTGGGAGCCAAAAGAGCCGTGCAAACCCACAGGTCCGCAGCGCGTCATTCCGAGAAAGAAACCCATTCAGCCGAAGCGAGCCATGGTAAGATTGAAACCCGGTAAGAATAGGCGAGCCGTCGAATCGAAGAAACCCGAAGTCCAAAAGCGCGCCATCAGAACGAAGAAATCCAAACCGAGATAGCGAGCCGATGCGAAAAGGCAACCCGAAGGTGTAAAGCGAGTCGAAAGATCCGTGAAAACCAAGCCCGCTTAGCGAGCCGTCTGGCCAAAACGGTCAAGCAACCCAGACGTCGATTGCGAGTCATTCAATCAGTGCAACCCAACACGATTCAGCGTGCCTTGACGTAATTGAAAACCAATAGGAGGAAGCGATGTTTTTCATCGGAACGGTGCGCCGGGCGCTGATGATACGCGGCACTTGGCGATGGAATGGTTGGGTGCGTAGTGCGACGGCATGGCTTGAGGAGCATGCCCGGTGGCTCATTCGAAGTAAACCGTAAGGAGGGATCATGCCGATCTACATGACGGGAACGCAACAGAAGCATCAGCAGGTGATTGCCGAGCGCGTGAAGATGGCGTGGGGGTGGCAGTGTGAACCGGCGCCGGTTCTTGAGCATGCGACGTTCGCTATTCATAAGGCGGGGCGATGCGCGGCATTCATGACCACGAGGACGCGGACGAACACGGCGAACAAGTACCCGAGCGTGTTCTTGGATCTGGCCAAGGTCCAGTACATGTTGCAACTGGAACGAACGAAGAAAGTGCCGAGTTTCTTCTTCGCGCAGTTCACCGATTGTCTGATGTTTGCTCCGTTAGATAATCTGATCTTTCGGGCGCGAATTGGCGGGCGTTATGATCGTGGAGATGAGCGCGACGTTGAACCGATTGCTGATATCCCGGTCGCGGCGTTGTTCAATGTCGAAGGAACGCCGGATCCGCTGGATCATCTGATCATCCATCACAGGTTCATGTTAATGACCGTGTCAGGTCCGCATTCGACGCCGTAGAACTGGAGGAAAGGCAAATGGCCAGACAGGATTCTGTTCAGCCGTTCAGGGACAAGCGGGGCGCGTGGAGGTGCAGGATGATTGCGCCGAACGGGAGGATCCTCTTCTCGGGCGAGGACTACACCAGCGGCGCCCAAGGGTGCGACAAGACGATCCAAGGGGTGCTGAATCGTAACCCCACGATCAAATTCAAGCCACCGGCGCCCAAGGATGTCACCGCGTGGGAGAAAGGCACGACCAAGAACCGCCGGATCCTCAATCGGGCTGCCAGTCGGCGCGGCGGATGCCGTTAGGCGTCGGATCTACGCTTAAAACCGGGGTTCTACGGCCGGATTCGGGTATCCGAGCGGTTTTGGTAACTTCACGCTTGTTTTACAGTGGTTTCACGGTAAAAACAAATCGACCGGGGCGCGATACCCCGGTCGATTCTGAACACAGCGACCTTTTAGGGAGGTGGCCATGCCTTCAACGAATCCTACTGAAGAATGGCGCCCGGTTCAAGGGTATGACGGCGAGATCTTGGTTTCGGATCAAGGTCGTGTTTGGTTTGCGGGTGGTGTAACGTTTGGGCATCTCCACAGTGCCGGGTATCGCAGCGTTTACTTGTCTGTGTGGAGTGGTCGTGTGCACGTACTGGTTCACCGGCTGGTGGCGTTCATCTTTTTAGGCGAGCCCCCTCCGGGTACCGGCGTTGTGAATCATCTGAACGGTGACAAAGAGGATAATCGTGTTCTGAACTTAGAGTGGGCGAGTCCCGCCGAGAACCTCGCGCACAGTATGTGGACCCTAGGTAATCAGCGCGGGCTGTCTCGGGAGGAAAGGATTCGGATTCGACGTAAGCTTCTGATCAAATCGACCGGGGTACCTTTCACACGAGGAGAACAGAGACGATTTGAGGCACAGGTACGCCGTCAAAGGGCTCAGCGCCGCGTCATGGAGGAGAATCGGGCAGAATGGACCCGTGGGCGCCGAATCTGGGTGTCCAAGCACCTCGAAGGGATCCGAGGGCGTCTTGACGATGATATCTCGTTACCCGGCCTAGGCTTCACATAGGGCTGCACGTGTGGTAGAATTCTATCCGACGATTTTCCTTCATGTAAGTCTTTGTTATGTAAGGATTTACGTACTTTTGAAAATCTTTTTCCGAAAATGGCTATTTTCAGCATTGACTCTGGATCCCCTAAGGTTATGGTATAGGTGGAGTTTGATGTATCTAGGGCAGGGTCAGGGGATGGCCACCCCATCAGGGCTTCCGGCCACCTCTGGAGGGCTTTCGGCCCGGAATCCAACCCGTAGGCTACCTCAGAGAAGCACAGTGACAATTAGAGCGCCGCCCGGACCCGTGGGCGCGACCGGCCTGACAGCCGGACGCTCAGTATGGAGGCTCACGGAGGGCTCAGGGACATGGCCCGGCATACGACTGCACGCCATCCCGATCAAGACGACCGCACTTGATGGCCCAAGGAATCGCGGGAGGGGTTGCAGACCCCGATGGAGCCCGGCGCAGGCATGCCGGGCCTTGAGAGACGCAGGCACGGATCCTACCTTTACGTAGGGCCGTCCGGCCCGATCACGCGGCAGGGACTAGATCTTATCGTTCCTTGCTCTGCCGCGATTCAGCCGTGCTTGTGGAGCCACCCATAGCCTTACTCTCTTGCCGCCCGGACGCCCCGGACGCGATCTAGAGATGCGCTCCCAGTTGGTCTGAAGGGAGCGGCTCTTGTGGGCAGGACTCTCCACGGTGATGAAGTCAATGCCGTGCCTGTTTCGCAATGTGTATGCCGCTCCGTGATGGTTGGGGACTCCAGTGCGGAGACGTGATCATCTCTTTTGGCTCGATACGTCCTAGTAGGGTAGGAGTGGTGCCCGTTGAACGGACCCCTGTCGAGACAATCAAAACTACCCTTTCCCTTTCAACGTTGTACGTGCAAGCGGATCGAAATGCGTAAGAGCGTTGGCGTGAGCCATCGGCTCGTGCTTACACATTGCGATGCAGTCCGATAACACTTGCGCGGAGTGCCGGTGGCAACCGGCGACACGGGCAACCGTGGTGGCTCCCTGATGCTGGGAGTCTGTTTCGCATTGTGTATACCTCCACGGGGTGCGAGACGGGCAACGGACAATACGGTCCGGCTGAATACACAGAAAGGGGATCATCATGAAGAATCTCGGAACGAACATCGCGGCAGAGGTCAAGGACAACAAGCTGACCTTGGTCATTGACCTTGAGCATCGCGGCGGACGCAGCAAGTCCGGCAAGACGACTCTCGTCGCGACGTCGCACGGGAACATTGAAGTGCCGAACAGTGACGGAGTCAAGATCGGCATCAATGCCTTCGTCAAGTAGCAACGCCCGCTCCGGCGGGCAGCCCCACATAGCGTATGCCGCCAAGTGGCGTGGGGCGGGCAACGGACAATCCTGTCCGGCTAAACTACGCACAGAGAAAGGGGATCATCATGGCAGGTAAGGACAAGCGACTTCAGGCAGCCGAGGACTTGCGCGGTTTGAAGCATACGGTCGACGTGCTGTACGACGCATGGGCGACCGGGTCTATCGTTGGTTGCCGCACACAGATCGACGAGATCCGGCGCGTGCTTCATAACACCGAGTCCATCCTCAAGGACGACGCGTACCGCGACTACGTCGACCGGCGTGAGACTCTTGCGACGCAGGCAAAGGAATTGGCCGCAGAGCAGAAGGCCGGACGCAGGAAATCGTAGTATCGCCCCGCAAGGGGCAGCCCCGCATAGCGTATGCCGCCAAGTGGCGTGGGGCGGGCAACGGACAATCCTGTCCGGCTAAACTACGCACAGAGAAAGGGGATCAACATGAGTCTCAATTGGAGAATCAACGAGATCGAGGACAGTGAGAAGCTTTGGGAGAAGATGCCCGAGGACTACGAGCCGTCCTTCATGGATAGTTGTCGCACGGATAACGGCGTCGTCTATCGACTCGATACCATCACGAGCGCACTGATATGGGCGTGCATGGGGATCGGCATCGGGCAGATCAATAAGAAGACGTACAAGGAGTTCTGTCTGCGCCTCGAAATGTGGCAGGACGCCACCGGGCCGCTGCTGTCCAACGGAAAGAAGGACGTGCGGATCACCTCGAAGGACGTGCGGCGACGCATGGGCCTTTGGACGAACGTCACGTTCAAGGTCGAAGCATGGTCGACATTCACCAAGAAGTTGCGGCGGATCGTCGAAGACCGTCCAAAGTAGCAACGCCCGCTCCGGCGGGCAGCCCCACATAGCGTATGCCGCCAAGTGGCGTGGGGCGGGCAACGGACAATCCTGTCCGGCTAAACTACGCAGGAAAGGGGATCAAGATGGATGCCAAGAAACGAACAATCGGTCTCAAGCAGTTGCACAATGCCGGGCTGAACCTGTGGGATAATCCGGGCACTCTCGGTAACAAAGTCGCGAACGTTTTGTCGATTCTGATCAGTTGGATGCGCTACGGTGAGCCTTACCGAATGCATCTGGTGGCGCAGCTTCGCCTGTTGGCCGATTACATTGAGGCGCGAGTGGAATGCACTGAGCCGCACGTCAAGGTTGGTGGCGAGGTGATCAAGATCTCGCAGGATCATATCGATGCGCTGCACCAATACGCGAAGTGGGCCGGGCGCAACTGGAAGTCCATGCTTCGCGAGGACTGGATGCGCTCCGGGAGCAACTACCCCGGTGAGTGGGCGTACCTTCAGCAACTGCGAAACAGGATCGGCCCCACCGGACTCGGCAACCTGAATCTCACCGAGTGGCCGAGATCCAAGAAGGTTGAAGCGTAGCAACGCCCCGCAAGGGGCAGCCCCACATAGCGTATGCCGCCAAGTGGCGTGGGGCGGGCAACGGACAATCTGTCCGGCTGAACTACGCGCAGAGAAAGGGGATCAAGATGAACGAGACCGAGATCAAGGTCCATCTCGTTTGTACCGCAGAGGAAGAGGACGTGCGCGGCAACGTTTCCGCCATCGACTCCGAGACTGATAAGGCTGCCGAGGATCAGATCTTCAAGCAACTCGAAAGCGGCAATCAGTGGGCATGGTGCTCCGTTGAGGTCTACGCGGTGTATCGCGGATTGCGCGGAGATTCTGATTATCTTGGTTGCTGCTCGTATCCGTCCGAGGCTTCTTTCCGGGAGCCCGGTGGATACTTCGACGACATGAAGGCACAGGCCATCGAGAACCTGTGGAGCAAGTGGAAAGAGTTGCATCGATAGGAACGCTACACAGGTGGATGCCGGACACGTGACTGGTATCTTCTGTAGCGCAGACCGACTGCGCAAAAAATGCCGTGAGCGTGCCCTGTGGAATCAAAGAGAGTTTGTGCAGAGCTACCTGCATACGCAATGCCACAGATCAGCACTTCACGGAATCAAAGGTGCCCCGCAAGGGGTTGCCCGGAGAAAGCGCCACCTCCACGTGGTTCCGGGCGGAAACGCGTACATACCGTATGCGGCTGAGGCGCTTTAGAGAAAGGGGATCAAGATGGTACCGAAAGCAATTCTCCAGACGGTCTTTGGTTTCTCTCGCCGGGAAGCCATCACGTTCTACCAGCGCAACGGCGAGCACACGCGAGGGTTGGTCGCGGATCGCATCGCGTCCGACTTCCGGCTGAGCAAGATCTCCCGGCGTCGCCGGGACTACCTCTTCTCCCTTCTGCCTGTAGCATAGGCAACGCCCCGCAAGGGGCAGCCCCGCAAAGTGTATGCCGCCAAGTGGCGCGGGGCGGAAACGGAGCAATCACGCTCCGGCTGAATACACAGGAAAGGGGATCATGGCTAAGAAACAAGAACCTATCAGCACAACGATTGGTGAGATGCTTTCGGGCGTCACTCAAGAGGTCGAATCGTTGGCTGATGAAATGGAGAACTGGAAGGAATCGCTTCCAGAGAATCTTCAGGAGTCTGAAAAGGCAGAGCGGATCGATGACGCGGAGAACACATTGCGTGATGCCGCCGAGGACAACATGGTTGGAGATCTGGACAATATCCCCGTGCAGCATACGCCCACGAAAACCCGTACGCGCCCGGACCGGCGTGACGAAGTGTGCGCGCAGATTCAATCGGTGATCGACGTTCTTGACGAGGTCGTCAGCAACGCTGAAGAACTGAAGTCGGAGTTGGAGTCGAAGCAGGGCGACCTCGAAGGCGTTGAGTTCCCCAAGATGTTCGGCTGAACGCCGAAACGCCCCGCAAGGGGCAGCCCCGCAAAGTGTATGCCGCCAAGTGGCGCGGGGTGGGCAACGGACAATTTCGTCCGGCTAAACTACACAGGAAAGGGGATCAAGATGAGCGATTACACTATCGTCGCGCATGATGACACGGAGCAAACGCCCGTGATCGAATACGTGGAAGCTGAGAGTGCCGGTGATGCGGTCAAGACCTTCGCCCGGAAGCACAGGGGCGAGGACGTCGGTCTGGTTGCCGTTTACGCGGGCAAGCTTGAGCAGGCGTGGGAGATGGATTCCATCAATTGGGTTTCCGACCTCAACGACACGTTCGACGAGGAAGACGCCATCGTTGAAGGCGCCGAGGAAAACATTGGCTGCCATCATTGCTCCGGGCAATGCGAGTACATGGGCACGCTCGGAAACCTCAAGCACTACAAGTGCCGCGACTGCGGTATGACCAACTCGAAGGAAACGGTCGACGCGCAGAAGGCGTGGGAGAAAGCTATTCAGGCCATGGAAGCGAAAGTACACGCCCGTGTCGGCAAGGACTGCGACGTTCGTTACTCGGCGTACAAGTCGGACGCGAACGACGTTCCCATTGACAACCTCGACGAGGTTGCGTTCAAGGGATCCGGCGTCATCATTGCGGAGCATGATCCGTTCTGGGGTGGCGAAGCATCCGGCGACTACCAGAGCAAGGTGCTGACCGATCCGACGTGGTTGGATTTGTGCGTGGTGACGCAAGAGCAGATGAACCATACGAAGGACGGTCACCACTGCTTTCTGGAAGCCGTTCGTTCTCGCGGACCCGGACGGTATGAACTGTCCCTCGGTTCGTAGGATCAGCTACAACAGAAGGAGGATTAGTCCGATGGGCAAGTGACACGGTGGCCGTGCGTTTGTGTCGATGCGACAGGCGCACTCCCGAGGGATGGCATCGGTCCGGGGTGATCCCCGGACGGTATTACGCGAGCTATGGCGCTTTCCATAGCGTTCGCCCCGCTCAGCGGGGTAGCCCCACATAGCGTATGCCGCCAAGTGGCGTGGGGCGGGCAACGGACAATTTCGTCCGGCTGAATACGCAGGAAAGGGGATCAATGAAGATCAAGTTTACGTTCCTCACCGGGGACATGAATTGGGCCGATTACGGTGCCAAGTGGATCTCGCAGAAATTCAACAACGGCGAATTCGATTGGTGGTTCGTACGGGAGATCCACCGGTGGGGTGAACACGAAGAGCCCGAGACGGGCAAGTACAACGTTTCGCTGAGCGTGGTTGCGCCTTCGCAGATCAGTGAGGACGAGCGCAGAGGTATTCTTTCGTCCTGTGGTCATGAGGAAGGCAAGGCGTGGGACGAGTACACGCCGGAGCAGTTGGTCGATATCGCGCATTCGTACGGAACGAAGGCAAACGTCTTTGACGCAAACGGTAACAACTACTCGAAGTTGTTCAAGGACGCGGCAAAGGCTGCCATGGAATGCGAGTTCTTTTTCGGCTTCAAGATGGACGCCCCGCAGAACCGGATTGGCTCGACGGGGTGGGACTTCTTGAAGGGCGATAGCCTTGCGGGCCTGCGACGGTATCAAGAGTCCGGCGAGACCGGCGATACCGCAAAGGACATCATGACCACGATGGAGAATGCCAGTAAGAAGGAGGTGCCGAATGGGTCTTGAAGTGAACAAGATGAATACGTTCTGGCGTGCGGTCGGTCGCGCCGTTAATCAGTATGGCGACTTGATCGGCAAGGAAGGATATCTTGAGATCATTGCGGACGGAATTCTGTATCGGTCTCTGCCTCCTGACCATCATGGTACTATCGTTTGGATCTCATGGGAACCGTTCAAGCGGCTATCGCATTTCTCGGCTCTCAGTGACCCGGACGCGACCGTCAGATGGAAGGAGACGTAGCAACGCCCCGCAAGGGGCAGCCCCACATAGCGTATGCCGCCAAGTGGCGTGGGGCGGGCAACGGGCAATTCCGCCCGGCTGAATGCGCAGGAAAGGGGATCAAGATGAAACTCACCAAGATGCAGAAGGGACGCCTCCGTGAGTTCGAAAAGCGGTTGAAGGAACGTGAGGAACTGAAGGCACCCAGCACGGATCACCCCGTTCACAAGGAGTACGAACTTGAGGTGATCGAGACGTACAAGAAGTGCCATCCGCACGCCCGCAAGTTCGACTTCAATCACTGCGCCCGCCGGTTGGGGAATCAGGTGATCTCGTCGATCCAGCAGAAGTACAATCCCCGCTGCGCCAGTATTCGCAGAGCGTACGAGGAAGCGCGGGACGGATTGGACAAGTGGTTGGACGCGCTTGCCGACATGGCGCCGGTGCGGCATACCCAAAAGGTATGGTCGCTCTACACGTCGCCCGATTCGTACATGTACTCGACTCAGGGGTACGGTGCGGTGAAGTATGCGCGTGAGGCGGCAGAGCGTGACGCGGATCACGCCCGGTTGCAGGGCTTGCAGGCGCACGTCGTTTGCGTGAAGAAGAAGACGCACAACGGAATCGACTGGCATGGGCGCACCTACTCGATGCCGTCAGCGGGGTTCCGGGTCTGGGTCAGCACGGACCGGATCGGCTGCGAGATCTTGAAGCGCAAGCCCACGGATCTCAAAGAGTGGTTGAAGTCATGCTGGAAGCGCGGCGTGAATCCTCGGGTCATGAACCCGTTTCTGCCTCACGGCATCGAGGAGAAGTTGGGCCTCGACTACTTTGGCAACGACGTGAGAAAGGAGGGATGATGACTTACGTTGCGATTTTTGGGAAGAATGTAGTAGTCATACACAATGTCGAGGATCCGTTAGAAGCTCTGGATTTCTTGATGAACGAGCGTTTTCGTAGTGCGATCCGTAACGTTCAACTTATCCCTGTAGATGAGGTGTTCAGAAAGACAAAAAAGTAGCAACGCCCCGCAAGGGGCAGTCCCGCATAGCGTATGCCGCCACGAGGCGCGGGACGGAAACGGTGACACGGAGTCACCGGCTAAACGACGCTGGAAAGGGGATCAATGAATCTTTCAGACGTGCAAATTAAAGCGCGGAGACCGTGTACACGATGTACAGACGAAATGGTCAGAGAGGTGGGGTATTGCGACGAATGCAGTTACGGCTGGATTGAAGAGTGGATTAGCCTGTCTGACGCGATGCTTGAGGTCCGCTTTAAGGCCATATCCAATGAAGTGGAGGATGGACGCCTTGTTAGCGGAACTGCCGTTGCGTTAACGCAAGCGGTTGACGAAATGTCTGTGCGGATCAGAAAGGCGTTTTTCATAGCGCAAAGAGACGGCACGAATCCAGTACCTACGTACAGCGATTTGTCTTTTCAGAAGAATTTCGGTGATACAAGCTTGTTTCATTTTGCCCGTGATTTGAAGGAACAAGGTATTGTTCTCAGGGTTGGGACTCCTTCGACGTCGTTGCTTAAAATTCTTCAGCGCGCTGGAGTTTTGAAGTAACGTAGAAACGCCCCGCAAGGGGCAGCCCGGCATAAACGCATAGCCGCCACGAGGCGCCGGGCGGAAACATACACATTGGGTGTATGGCTAATATGCGAGGAAAGGGGATCAATGAAATGAGACGACCTCCAGTGACGGTGAGACCCGTGCAGAACTGGCAGGGCGAGTTCTCAGAGAACCGTAAGCCCGATAGGTTCAGTGCGCCATGGAGTGAAAGCATGGACACGCTGAGCGCGGAGTTGGGTTGGCTCGGTGCGCAAGCGATAGTGCTTGGCATCGCGGTTGAACTTGACGATATCGGGCGCGACGGTTGGCCGAGGGCAAGCGCCAAACCGCGCCATCCGGGCGTGCAGGTGTTCTTCGATTCGCGTTACGGTCCGCTCGTTTACCAGTGCGACATGTTCAGGCACTGGCAACAGAACGTGCGGGCCATCGCGTTGACGCTTCAACGCCTCAGGATGGCTGAACTGTACGGATGTACCCGTCGCGGTGAGCAGTATCAGGGCTTCAAGGCATTGCCCGCGCCGCAGGCGAATGGTGATGACTTTGGTTTTACAATGGCGGAAAGAAAAACGCGTGCTGCGTTTTTCTTGGCGAAGCAAAGTGATATGGATTCTTCCGAAATCCTAGCATCCGCCGATCACCGGGAAGCCGCATTCAGGACAGCAGCAAAGAGGCTGCATCCTGACGTGGGCGGAAACGCCGAGGACTTCAAGAAGTTGCAGACGGCACGCAAACTCTTAACGGGAGGTGCACAGTGAAGAGCAAAAAGAAGCAGGAAGAAATCATCGTTGCCGTGCAATGCGATGACGGAAACACGGCTTTCTCGTTCCCGTCCCGCACGAAGGCGCGAGGCTTCATCCGCGACTGTAACAAGCGCGGGGTCAGTTGGATGGTGACCCCTCCAGAAGTCGCGGACGGCCTCACCAAAAAGTAGCAACGTGTCGCCTGAGGGCGGCACGGTCCTCCATCGTGAGTGAACCGGCAGGGCTTTGATCTCCCCAAAGAGATCGAGAGCTAATCATGCCCTGAGGCTACGGCAACCGGTGAAAGCGATGGAGGATGCTTGCCCGGCGAAACATGCAACCTCCACGATTGGTGCCGGGTGGAAACATACACATTCGGTGTATGGCTAATGCATGTTGGAAAGGGGATCATGAAGAATCACGAGATTCAAGAGGCGAACGCGCCCAAGATCTTGGAATGGTTCCGGGATCGCGGCGGTCTCGCTATCTGGGACTCGGTCAACCTCAGCAATCCCGGCGCGTCATGGACAGCACCTGTCAACGATGAACACGGCAAGCCGAAAGGCAAACCGACGTGGGAAGCGAGCAACGAACCGTCCCGCGTCATCACGGACATGGCCGAGGTCGACGTCATCACCGCGCAGGAAATCAAGCGGTTTCATATCGGCGTGCGCATGGGTTCGCAGGGATTGTCACTTAAGGTGACGGACGGAGGCACGCGCAGGATCCGGGCTGCCGTGGCAAAGGCCAACTTGGAGCACGGCGAGGATAAGGCGTGGTACGTGCTTGATCGCGGAACACAGGAAGCGGTCATCATGGTTGAGGCCGGGCGCGTTCCTCTGGCTGAGTGGGCTGAGAAGAAGGAGGGACCGTGAGCAAGATCAAGACCAGTGCTCGCACGGCAGGCGTGAGGTATCCGTGCCCGGTATGCAGGGGCATCGATACCTTCATGCTGCAAGATCATCTGCCCGAGTGCGAGTGGTACGTTTACTGCGGAGACTGCGACAAGATGCATTTGGTCGCGGAGAAGCATCCAGCCGTCTCCGTTTGCCCGGACTGCAAGGGCAACGGATTCGGAATCAGCCGGGGCATTCACCCGGACGGACGCACGTTCTACACGTGCGACAACTGTCGCAAGGAATGGATCTTGAAGAAGGAGGATTCGTAGAAACGCCCCGCAAGGGGCAGACCGGCGAACATGCATACCGCCAAGTGGTGCCGGTTGGTAACGCATACAATGTGTATGCGGCTGAATGCATGTGGAAAGGGGATAATGGCTAGGAAGAAGAAAGCCAAGAAGCAGAGCGATGGGCGCTCACTGGCGGAACGCCGGTACGATACCTCGCTTCAGCTTCTGCAAGTCTGGTTCAAAAGGCTTGCGGTCGCGGGAGTGAAGGTGACCAAGTACCGGAAGATCGTCATGGGGTATCGCCGACGTCTCAGCAAGACACAGACGGCGAAGATCGAAAGCGAGGTCTTCGCAAGCGTCGAGACGTTGTTGGACATCGCCACGGTAAGGCCGAGGAAGCGGGGTGGCTAGTGGACGCTAACGCATTGAGTCTACTAGGCAACATGCAGACTGCCGCCCGCACGGGCAAGCCCGAAAGGCATATCTCGGGTTTGCTGCTTTCCCCGGCTACGGCATTCATAGTCAGGGGCGCGAAGCTTGAGTGGTTGATCGGCGTCATTGGAGGTCAGCAACTCAATCCGCTCGTCAATACGGACAAGCCTCAGATCTGGTGCGTTGAGGAGATGACGAACGGAACGCTTCGCGTGGAATGCAAGGTCGAAGACGGCGAGAAAGTGTACTACAACCGGTTCTCCCGGAAGTGCTGCATTCCAATCCTGATGTTCACCGTGAAGAGCAACGGCGACGTGTACATGCCGTTCGAACTTGCAGAAAGGAGTGCCAACCGTGGCGACGAAGATTGGCGATATCCTGAAGGAAATCCTGCCTGCCGAAATGATCACTGAGGGTAAGGCTCAGTTCACAGTTGTGGACGAAGTCGACGGTACAGTGGTCTACAAGGCGGAACGCAGGGGTGAGCAGGCAATCTTTAAGCTCGCGAAGCGGCGTCTCAAGAAAAAGGCGCCGCCGGGCAAGCGGGTTGTTCGCGTGTTTCGACGCGACAAGCTTTTGAGGAGGTGGCCGAAAGATGGATCTTGACGATCTGTTTGACGAAGTGGGAAAACACCTGCAAGGCGAAGTACGTCACCTTCAACTGAAGGAGGACTACAAGAGGCGTTTCAAGAAGCGTCTCCGAGACGGTGACCTCCTGAAGGGTCTGAAGGGCGGATTCGTTTTCAACGATGACGGTCTCTCGATTCAGTTTCAGGACACTGATGAAGAGGTCGCGCTCTTTGCCGCGCACGTTCTGGTGATCACACAGATGAAGATCTGCATGGACATGTGGACGAAGAAGCACGGCAAGGCATCGTGCTGTCAGCATGCCATAGCCCTCGGTTTCGGTGAACTGGCGATGCAGTATGCCAAGTGCAAACTCGGCATTGATCTCCAAGGAACCGGGGACCAAAGCGACGTGACGGAGACGAAGAAGAAGAAAAGCAAGAAGCGCAAGCGGCGTCGTCGAAACGATGCCGAGATGGACTGAAACCATTACCCGATTCCAACGAAAGGGGATCAAAAGCATGGATAAGAATTTCATGGGCTCCGTGATCTTCACGGAGCAGATTACGCGACGGTCCGCAACGATGGTGAAGGCTGCGGCGGAAGCGGCCGGGATCGACGAGAAGTTGGTCCGCGAGTTGAACAAGAAATTCGTTTTCATCAGGGCGATGAACGAGTTGAAGAAGGAAGGACTCGTCGCCGGTTCGGACGGGGCGCTGAAGGACAAGCTGGTGGACGACGAGTTGGTTTGCTCGTTCCAGTTCAGCAAGCGCTTCATCGAGTCGCAGGGCGCGCATTACGACAGAGCGTGCGTGGTGCATTACTCCAAGGAGACTGGCGGTATTTCGTGTGAAGACGATACGATCAGGGCGGTCGCCGAGGATCTGTTTCGGGACAAGTTGGAGCAGTGGGTTCCCACGGACATTAATACGCTTTGCAAGCGCGTGCTCACGGACCGGCAGAAGCGGCTGCACCTCCGCAACGGGGTGTACTTCGTTCCGCGTCAGGCTGAGGCGGAAGCCCGGAAGGTCAAGCTGTTCCTCGACGCCTTGGGCGTCGTCGTCTGGGTCTTTCCGATTGGCGTGGGTAACCCCGAGTACGGTCTCAATCTTCAGAAGGCGATTGTGTTGGACATGAAGAAGGAGGTCGAGCGGCTCACCAAGCTGACCGAGGACATGAAGGGTGATAACACCATGACGCCCCGCAAGGCCCGCACGAAGCGTGCGGAGTTGCGCGAGGAGTTGCGGCGGTATCGTGAGTTGGCGCGGGCCACGCAAGTGTCGATGAAGGATCTGCTCAAGTCTGCCGGTGAGGCGGGCGACGTGCTTGCTCTGGCGGATACGGACATCGACGGGCTCATCGCGACGGCACAGAACCGGAAGAAGGTTCCCGGACTGTTGCTGGATCTCATGGAGGCGGATGACGAGGTCAACGACGATGCCGTGGCGCTGATCCGGCCCAAGAAGAACGGTTCGGCTACCGTTCTCGATGACGCCGAGGACGCGGACAACGTGCCGGACATGGCGCGGCGCAAGCCGCAAAAGATGGAACTGGAGTTGTCCTGAAGGAACGAGGGAACGAAACGCCCCGCGCAAGCGGGGTAGCCCGGCGAGTACGCATACCGCCAAGTGGTGCCGGGCGGAAACGGAGCAATTACGCTCCGGCTGAATGCGTATGGAAAGGGGATCAAGATGGCTGAAGACATTGTTCTCAATGAATGGGAACGAACGCTTTGTGCGACCATCCGGGCGAGGCAGCCCGGCGTGATCGTTCAGACTCTTGAAGAGGAACGCGTCCTTTGGTCTTTGACCAATGCGGCGCAATGGATGGCCAAAAAGCGGATGGGCAAGAGGGATATCACCCTCTGGTCTGCCGTGACGCGGAAGACGATCCGTCTGGAGAACCCGGACGAGGTCGAGGACAAGGATGCCTGTCTTCTTCCGCAGGCTCTTCACGAATTTCTGCAAGAGACCGTCACGGTCAAGGACAAGGAAGTTCCGGCTCCCGGCCTGATGGTGCTCGCGGACGTTCATTCTCTGCTGGATGAGCACGAGAACATTCGTGCTTTGCGTGAGGCATGCTGGGAGATCGGCGAGCGCAATCTTCGAAAGACGATTGTGATTTGTGGCAAGCCGTTCAGCGTGCCCGAGGAGTTAGGTGCTGAGTTCAGGATCTTCCCGTACGCGCTTCCCACGTACAAGGACATTCTGTCCATGTGCGAGGAAATCATCGCCGAGTTCAAAAGCAAGCCTTCTCACGAGCATATCAAACCCACGAAAGCGCAGATCAAGGCGTTTGCGCGGGCGTGCGCGGGCTTGTCCGAGAACGAGGCGCGGGGTCTCCTGAGACTCGCCGTTGCGAAGTACGAGACCTTGGACAACAGGGCCGTTAAGTTGGCTCTGGATGAAAAGGCGGCAATCGTGCGACGCGGCGGTGCGATGACTGTGGTTGAACCCGATCACGGTCTCGACGAGGTCGGTGGCTTGCAGTTCCTCAAGAAGTACCTCAACGAGGTTGGGTTCGCGGTTGCCAATCCCGAGGACGCCAAAGCGTATGGTCTTTGTCCTCCTTCCGGTTTCCTGTTCATCGGGATTCCGGGCTGTGGGAAGTCGTACACCGTGAAGGCTCTCGGTGCCGCGTGGAACTTGCCCGTGCTGAAGTTGGACATGGGTTCGATCTTTGGCGGCACGGTCGGCGAGTCCGAAGCGAATACCCGCCAGTTCATGCAGATGGCCGAGGCTGTCGCGCCATGCGTGGTGTTCATCGACGAGATCGAGAAAGGTCTTGGAGGTGGCGGTGGCGGTGAGCGTGACGGTGGCACGTCCGAACGTGTCATGAGCACGTTGCTCTCGTGGCTGAACGACAAGCCGGATGGTGTTATCGTGGCGGCAACGGCGAATGACCTTGCGGCTCTTGAGAGCCGTTCGGAGTTGCTCCGCGCCGGGCGGTTCGACGAGATCTTCTTCGTCGATCTCCCGGATCTCCGGTCTCGACTGGAGATCTTGGCGATTCACCTGAAGAAGGTGGGGCATACCATATCGCAGAATGACCTGATGACTGCCGCGAAGGCAACCAAAGGGTACTCGGGCGCGGAGTTGGAGGTTGTGGTTCAGGGCGCTCTTCGCCGGGCGTTCATCACGGAACCGCGACCGGAGCATCCGACCGGCGAGCAGTTGGTGGCCGCAATCGAGGATATGATTCCGTTGTCCAAGTCGATGGCGAATCGTATCAACGGCCTGCGCCAGTGGGTGAAGGACGGTAAAGCCAAACCGGCCGGTGCTCTGTTGGAGTCCGACAAGGCTGACGAGAAAGCCTTTGAGGACGAGGGTCTCCCGATTCTTTGCAGCGAAGGAGACTAATACTGTACAATGGGTCCATCGGGGCGTTCACGCGCCCCATGGGCCAAACAGAATGGAAGGAGCAAGTATGTTCAACCCACCTCGACTACTCGTAGGGCAGCCGTTCCGCGTGAAGACGCCGAACGGGGTAGTGCAGTATCGGCCAACGGCGGCGAACACCGGCAACCCCGATTGGAGCAAGGTCACCTCGGAGCCGTACGACGAGCGTGAAGGTTGGGGACAGGCGTGGGCCGCAACGTTCTTCATCGGGCTCGCGGTGGACGGTGTTCCAACATGGACGCCGGAGCAGGTTCGCGACGAGGTGCTCAAGCTTCGCGAGCATCAGTTGGTCGAGCAGTTCGGCGAAGGCTACGAACACGGTGGCAGCGTCACGCCGATGGTTGGCTTCTGGACGCGGACCGGCGAAGGTGGCGGCGATGAGCAGTCCGTCTCCGTGAGGATCATCGCTTCCGAGAACGAGGACGCGGAGAGCGTTGGCAGCGGCATTGACGGCTCGTTCGTACGCAACATGTACGAGTTGGGCCGGGCGCTGATTCCGATTCTCATGCAGTACAGCATCATCCTGCAAATTGATCAGGGTGGCGTCGTCCGCGACGTCTACTCGATCAACGCGAAGTTCGAGGACTGAGTTGCCCCGCGCAAGCGGGGTTGACCGGCGAATGCGCATACCTCCAAGTGGTGCCGGTTGGTAACACATACATTGTGTATGTGGCCGAATGCGTATGGAAAGGGGATCTATGAGTCATTACACTCCGATGAGTGTGGTCATCCTTGACAAGGATGCCGCGCTTGAAGCCATGCTCGCCATGGGGCACTTCCAGCGGAGCCAGATCGAAGTCCACGACGAGCCGCAGGTGCTCTACGATTACGGTGGACGCGCCACGGAGCATAAGGCGCATCTGATCGTGCGCCGCGAGCATCTCGGCAGTCTTCAGAACGACCTCGGCGTTCGCATTGGCGAGGACGGCGGTCTGTTCATCTGTGACTACGCCAAGAATAACATTGGCAAGCTGTGGGAGGGCAACTTCAAGGCCCGCTACAGTGAGGCCACGACCATCAAGGAAGCGAAGCGGCAGCGCAAGAAGTTCGTCCGCAAAGAGGTCGGCAACAAGGTCAAGATCTTCATTGGCGTCTAACGGGAGGTGAGCGATGGAAGTCGAACGCGTGATCGTGATCGACAAGACGGACGGCTCGGTGCTCACGCTCAATGACGACGTTCTGCCGAACATCGGCAAGCGTGAGAAGCCGGTCCGGGCAAGCGTTGTGGAGCCCGGTTTGGTCGAGGGCTCCGAGGGGTGGGACGTGGTACTTACCGATTGCGTACAGAACGGCAAGTGGGCCGGTCACGTGGTCGCCACGAACATTCCTTTGGATCAGCGCCAACTGGCGTTGAAGATGGAACGTGATTTCATCAATACGCATATTCTCGGTTCTCTGGAAGAAGGAGAATGACCATGGCAGGTAGCTCCGCAGGCAAACCCGCAGGCATGGGTCCGAAGTACGTGGAAGTGACGATTGACAAGGATACCGGCGCCACTGAGATCGAGGCGCACGGATTCAACGGTCAGGGCTGCCGGACGGCTACGGCAGCCTTGGAAAAAGTCCTCGGTACGCCCAAGGGCCGTAAGAGCAAGGACAAGAAAAAGCAAAAGGTCCATCTCGGGAAAGGGTAGTTTTGAAGGCAGCATTCGAATCGTCTCTTGGACGATCCTGCGGGATCGCATATGAGCCGTGAGTGTGGCCTGAGAGATTATTGATCCCCACTGACGCGTTTGCCGTCAGAAACCACGGAAGCAAAAATGCCCCGGCAGGTCTTAACCGACTTGCCGGGGCCATTTTTTTGTGTCCCGCCATATACGCAAAGTAGCAGTGTTGCCTGAAGCAACGTTTCCGCCCCGCGCCCGGATCCTGATCCTGCACCACGTGATCATATTTTTGTGGTTGATTTCCCTGAAAACTGGGGCAGGATCTCCCGCCATGGCTACCGACCTTGATGAACAGCAGACCATCGTGGAAATGCACCTGCGATTGGTCGAAACAGGTCACGCGAGGGACCGTGATCACTGGGACAAGAAGTGTTTCGAGGATCTCAAGAAGGTTTCCCCTGAGAAGCTCACGCCGGTGCTCGTGCGGCCCTGTGGATGGTTCCGGGACATGGCCTATTTCGCGGCATACCTCATCGGGGCGACGCCCGGTGGCGGCTGCCGTCTCCTTTATAAAGAACGCGACCGGTGGCGCATCACACGGGTGAAGGGCGGCGCCGACGTGATCCGTGTGAACGGAGTAGGCCGAAGAGGGGCGCACGCTCAAATCGTGACGTTGCAGGCGCAGTCAAACGATCTCATGAAGGAACTGATCAAGTGGGCAGACGGGGAGAGGGATACCTCACGCGGAAAGGCTACCAGCAGGGCCACGCAAAAATCCAAAAGACCGACAGGCAAAAATTCCTGACGGTCGAGGACGTTCAGCGCATCTTGGACGAAGTCGAGAAGCAGCAAAAGGCCAAGTGGCGCCGGGATCACTGTTCGATTTTCTGCGGGTTCTACTTCGGGTTGCGCGTGGGAGAAGCGGCGATTCTGGAACGGGAGTCGTTCCGCGCTCTGGAGGATCAGGCATTCATCCGCACCCTCAAACAGCTTCCCCGCGTCCCGGTTCAGTGCGTGTGCGGTCGACGGTGGCGCGCATCGGCAAAAAAGATCGGCAACGAGGTTGAGTGTCCGAGATGTTCAAACACGGTGGAGGTGGCGGGAAACCCGGCAGACTACGATACGACGCCGCCGGAGAAGAGCCCGCCGGTAGTGGAGACCAAGGTCGTTGATTATCTCAGAGAATATCTCGACAAGTACATGCAACCCGATCAGCGTTGGCTCTTCGAGGGCTGGAAGGGCGAGCACATTAGTACGCGGACTCTCGAAAACATCTTCTCTCATTACGTACTCACGGCAGGGCTGGATCCGGCGTATTCGTATCACGCCTTGCGGCACGGGCGGGGCGTTTTGTTGTGGGAGCGGTTCCAAGACCAAGTCCTCTTGCGTGATATGCTGAGGCAGAAAACGTTGAGCGCCGCCGAGTGGTACATGCATTTGAGCCCGGCAAGGAAGCGCAAGATCCTCGACAAACTGGATGAGGAGTGACCCATGGCTTCGAAGCTTTACACGCAGATGGCAGTCAAGGCGGGCACGGAGGTCTGGTACGTCGATCAAACGGACTGGAGAACTGTATATTGCAAGCATTGTAAATGTAGGTATTCCTATCCGAAAGCAACTGTGCGTAAGGGGAAGGTTGTTTCAGTTGTGATCGAATTTTTTGCCCGTAAACGTGCGCGTATCGCTTATCGCTTTGTACGTGAAAAACAGCGAAGAAGGGGTCATCGTTTCCGCAGAGCGAGTCAGATCCAACAAGAGTATGTTTTTTTGGCAAAGAAATTCGCGGATGCGAAGGCGAAGCAGATGAACCGCAGGTTCGAAAAAGAGGGGCACCGATGAACGAAGACCAACCGAAACCGAAGAACATCCACGAGAACCGGGCACTCGCGCATCTGGCATCGGCGAGCGACGTGCTGTCGAACCTGAAGGGCAAGAAGCTTCAGAAGATGGCCGAGAAGGCGTCCCGGACCGGCAGGCTCGACCTCGAACGCAAACGCATGAAGTTGCAAGAGCAGGCGATCTTCGTTTCCGAAATCGCGACGATGCTCAGCGTCAAGTCCACGGAACCATGGCCGAACCTAGAAGAGGCGCCCGACGATGCGACCCGCAAGGTATGGGCGCGGCAGGTTCAGGACCGGCAGGAATTCATGAACAACTGGCTGAACATGGCCAATCTCGCGGGCATGGCCGGGTACCTCGAAGGGCTCGGCCTCATCGTCGACTGCGTGACCGAGGTCGAGGAGTGCAAGGTCCGGCAGAAGGACGGCACCGTCGAGCCCGGTAAGCGGCGCATCAGCGTCGCCGAGAACCTCACCGAGATCCACGATTTCTTCGTCGACCAGTTGAAGCTTGCCGAGGCGCAATTGCAGATGACCCACGATCTGCTCGCCCGGTCGGTCGGTTTCGGTCAGGACGAACACGGGGTCGAAGAGGAGAAGTCGCCGTACGAGGGCAAGGAGACCGAAGAGAAGGAAGCGGTCCCGGAGGTCGCGGAAGGCGAAGGTGGCGTGGTGATGGACAAGGAAGAAGAGGAGATGTTGCGCAGAGCAAAGGAGCGCGTGAGTGGAAAGCCAAGAAGTGGGGATCAGGATATACCACACGGCGTACCTCCCGAAGCTGTTAAAAGCGAAGCTCAGTGAGTACGGGGTCGGTGTGCCGTGGGATCTCATCGCGGGGCGGGTCACCGAAATGGCGGTTGACCTAGGCGCCATCGGGTATCGCGTCGCGTGGGCCATGGACGCCGCCAACCGGGGCGCGATGCAGTCGGCTTTTCTCATGGGCAACGGCTTGTCGGTGGGGATCTGCGCGACGAAGGAGGGCGAGCGCATCAAGTGGGAGCCCGGCGTCTCCGAGAAGATCGATATCATCACGCCGGGGAAGGCGCGCAAGATTCTGAAGGAGACGGGCAAGCTCCCGGAAATGGCGTTTGACACGATGAATGCCCTGATCGACCGTCTGTATCAGGATCATCTGTGCTTCGTCTGGCTCACCGAAGGGAACAGGGCGGTTTTGAGCGATTGGTTCACGGCAGAGGACGACGACCGCGTCGACGTTCGCGTGCGGCTCAAGGTTTAGGAGAGATACCATGGTTTATCGTTTTCGGCCGGAAGTGGCCGTTGAGATCATCTGCGGTCAGGCGTCGACGAACAACATCGATCCGAACCAGATCCGGCAACTGGTCACGACCGTGCTGACGCAGCTTTACCAGCGGGGCATCTTCCTCGCCGGGATGGAGCAAAGCGAGATCGTGCAGGCGATTCAACAGCAATTGGCGCAGCAGACTCATGGGGGGCAGCCGCCACAGGCGCCGCAGCCCGCACCGGTCGCGCAGCCCGTGATGCAACCGCAGCAACAGCCGATGCAGCCTGCGCCGCAACAGCCGATGCAGCTACAAGCCGCACCGGTTGCTGCCGCACAGCCTGCTGCCCCGAATCAACCGGGAGACGCGCCGATCTCGTTGACCACGGCGAATCGCCCCGCAGCACCGACGTTCATGTCGCCGTAATCAGGTTGGAAACCGTTCGGAAAGAGCGAGCCGGAATGGGATCGAAATCCTAGCCATCAGTGCGAAAGGAAAAGCCATGGGCCTCGAAGATCCGAAACTGAGCAAGGTCGAAGGCATCGCGTTGCGCAGTCCAGAGGACGCGGACATCATTCGATCTGAGGCACGGGTCCGCATCGAATTGCGCTGCGTAAACTGCGAGGATCGTTTGTTGCTTCGCATCGAGGGCGAGCCGCATGTCCAGTTGCGCGCCGAGGGCGCCATTCGGGCGATTTGCCCTGAGTGCGGTTTCAACGCGTGTATCGGCGTGCGTCGTGAGCCCGAACCGGAAGATCACATGATCGTCATCGGGCAGGATCGGGAGATGTACTTGAAAAGCATAGGGAGGTGACCATGAGCGCATGGGCAAAGATCCTGTGGGGCATGCGAAACAGTTTCGTCGATATCGAGTACGGTCGCGGATGCAAGCCCATCAAGCTTGATCAGGTTTGGGTGCTCGATCTTCTGCGGCTCAACGACATGAATTCCATCGTGGTCCTCGTTGAGATCGAAAGCATCACGAAGGGGGCAACGGTCCCCATCAACGCCATTCCGGGCATCACGGCGGCGCAGCAGGCCACGGCGGCGCCGGGCGGCATGGTGCTGACGAAGTTCTTCATCCGGTTCTTGGACGTGGGCGACGTGGTCGGCGCGAGGGTCTCAGCCCGTTTCCACGTGGACAACGAACAACGCCTGCTTGAGCGCATCGAGCTTCCACCCCTTTATACCGACGAGCCGGGTCTTGCCGGTGCGTGGCAGGAAAACATCCACGCGCACCTGAAGAAGACGCTGATCGAGCTTGGCGTTCACGAGGTGGAGCCCACACCGGCGCCCGATGCCGTGCCCGCACCTGAGGTGGCCGATACTACTGTGCAACCCGTACCTACGCTGCCACCAAGTCCGCAGCCTCAGGCGCCCGATGCTGAATTGAAACCCGATGTCCAGATGGCGCCGCTTCCGGTCACCGAGGTACCGGCTGCCGCGATGCCTGAAGTCGAAGTGGGAAGTCCCGATACAGCGTAGCCACCATTGGGGTGAAAACCGGGGAGGAGATGCGAACCATGGGAGCCGTGTACTGGTTTCAAGCACGTCAACAGGATCCACAGACCGGCCAACAGTTGGCGGCACCGCAGGCGGGAGCCGTTGAGAGCATCACGCTTTTTCATCCCTCCAACCGCGCCGTCATGTTGCAGTGGGCCGAGCAGCAGCACATCGGGACGCCCGGCGTTCGGTACCACATCAGCGAACTGCCGGTGCGCGGAAGCTTCCCGCAGCCGGTGATCATGGCCGTGCAGATCGCCTATGGCAACGGACAGAGTCCAAGCGCGCAGGGACAAGCTGTCTCCGCGCAACACGTCCAAGGGGCGCAGCCCACGAACGAGCCCCACGGGCAACCCGGACAGAACCGGCCCGGAGGTGAGCGTGATCCCCGTTCCCGGTTCCAGCCGATTTCCGATGCCGATCTTCCGCCGCAACGGGACAGCATGTTCGGCGAGGTCGACATGAACAACTACACGGACATGGTCACCGGGGCGGGCGGGCTCGAAGAAAGGCCGATGCAGTAATGATCAAGACCCGTGAAGATCTCGAAGCGTTGAAAGCCTATTGCGTCATGGAGAAGGGCTTGCCGCGCTCACTGGCGTCCGTGCGGGCCGATTCGTCCGCTGAGCGGGAAGACGATTGGATGCGCTCGCCCCGCCAATTCTGTTCGGTCGAGCACGGTACGATGATCATCGCGTGCGCTCCGGCCACTGACGCGCTTCCCGGCGAGAGCCGTGTCGGAATTCTTCTGCATGAAATCGGGCACGTGCTTTATCCGCTTGGATCTCCCTTGGACGTGGAAGAGGTCGAGGTCGACGTTTGGGTGCGGAATGTTTTCCCCGAGGCGGGGTACACGTACGTGGATGTGCCGTATCGGTACGGCAAGGACTACGTGGCGAAGAATCTTCAAACCGTCGCGCCCGAGTTTTACGCAAACCTGAAGGGGACGTGGGGTCATGAGTAACAAACGAAAGCGACAACCGTTCGACGACGACGTCGAAGTCGAGGAAGACGACGACGATGAGGAAGAAGACGAGCCAATCATTGAAGTCACCGTGAAAGGTGGCCGATACAACACCGTGACGCTTTCAGCCGACGTGGACAACGTGGGATCCGCCGAGACGAAGCGCAAGGCGGTGAAGGAAACCGTTGACATGCTTGTGGACTCGATTCCGACGAAGACGCTGCGCCGGATGGACCTCGAAACGCTCGGGCAGGAGGACGCCGATCCCTTGGTGGGCGAGGACGGCGCGGTCACGGTCCAGCGACGGGAGAAGAAACGTGGAAAACGGCAATCCCGGTCTTGACGCTGACCAGTTGGCTCAGTTGAACCAACTCAGCTACGCCGAACAGGGCGATATGGTGGGCATGGAAGCGACGATGCTCCGTAACAGCGGCGTGACGTGCGGCTGTGACTTCCACCGGCCCCTGAAGACGAACTGGTGCGTGTTCTCGTGTCGCCACTGCAAGGAAGAACAGCAGGATCCCGTGAACCCCTGCGGGTTGGTTGCATTACCGGAGCATTATTACTTGTGCATGGAGTGTTGGAATTTACGTATGAAAAACAGGTTCAAATGGGGTACCGAGATGGTAGCTCAATGCTGGGGATGTATCATGGAATTCGCGGACAAATTAAAGCGGGAAAACCCGGATTTATTGCTTGACCTAACTAAGGGAAGATCTTAGGCTGTAATTGACAAGTTAAAAGAGGAGGGATCATGGCGAAGAAGGAAACCCCACAAACGCAAGTCACCGGCGGAAACAGCAACAAGGGCAGGCGAGCCATTGACTGGACCAAGACCCCCGTTGCCATCTTCATCGGTTCCTCGCCCACCGCAGTCGCAGCTTTCATCAACGAAGACGAAGCAATCAAGTACCTCGACAGCAAATTGACTCTCAGTCAGAAGGAGAAGGCGTTTGTTGGGCGCCTCGCTCCCATTGTCGTCGAGACGACCATCAAACTGAAGGCGTAGCACCGGCGCCGGGCAGGCGCCAATAAGGGCAGGGGTAGATCCATGTTTCGAGTCACCACGACGCATGCGTCGCTTCCGGCGACGCGTGAGGTTGATGCGTTGCGTCGCAAGGTCCGTGAGACGTCCCGCAAGCTCACGCCCGCGATGCAGGACGCTCTCTTGATGCCCGACACGACGTTCAACCGGGTCTCCAGCGACTGGGACAAGAGAGCGAGCAGTGCCCCGCCGGGCTCCATCTATGATTTCGAAGACTCCGCGAGAGAAAGCCCGGTGGGGATTGTTTTGCCCTTCGTTCGTTTCGACGGTGACGTGCATCTCGGCGTCAAGCTGTTCAAGACCGAGGATCAGTGGGAGTACGACGAGCCCTACGCCGTGATCGAACATGACCGGGATATCAAGAGCGGGACGTTTTCGCGTGAGCGGCTTCCCGAGGTCTGGCGTACGGTCCCGGTCGTCGAGACAATCATCGCGGAAAAGAAAACGCGTCCCAACGAAAAGTGTCCGTGCGGCAGTGGCCGCAAATTCAAAAAATGCTGCGGGAGGTGAATAATGAAATTCAAGAAGAAACCGGTTGCCGTCGAAGCCCATCGCTGGTTCAAGAACGGTGACCACCCCGAGGACGGTGACGGGAAGGTCGAGGGAAAGGTCGTTCGCTTCTTTCGGCACCCGGATCTCCCGGACGGCGACGCGTGCCCGGAATGCAGCCGCGTGTACTTCGATCACGGTTGGATCGACACGCGTGAGGGCGGGCACCGGGTCTGTCCCGGCGACTGGATCATCACCGGTGTGAAGCGCGAACGATACCCCTGCAAGCCGGACATCTTCGAGCTGACGTATGACAAGGTACAGGAACACGACGTGGAGAGCACGCCGACCGAGCCCGGCGCGGGCGGTTTTCTGATGTTTGCCGTGATGGGTCACCCGGAGTTCATCAAGCTTTGCCCGAACGGCGACATCTACGTGAAGGGCAAGCTGATCGAGAATGACATGCTTCTGGTCCGGGCGTTGCGGGAATTCGCCGCCATGTCCACTTTCGGACCGAACACCAAGAAAGAGTATGAAGGCGACGAGAACGGTAACCCGTTGTCCGGCGAGGGCTGGAAGTTCAAGGGGTAGGGATGAATCAGTTCGAGTGCAGAGCGTGCAGAAGACTTTGGTACCAAGACGGCAACCTTCGCGTCCAGTGGTGCCCCGGCTGCGGAAAAGACATTTCACATCCGTGCGAACACAACAATCGCGGATTCTGGGAAGATAGCGTCACCGACATGCGAGAAGAACTGGAAACGGTCAGGGATCTGCTTGCCTCGAAGAAGTTCAATTGCGACGAATGTCGGTCCTCGGATAAAGGTGAACTGCTTAGGGAAGTCAACAAGCTCAAGCAGAAGCTCAGTAACGCCGAGTACGAACTGAAGCGGACGCAGAACGATTTCGAAGATAAGGCCACGGGCTTAGAAGCAAAAATCACGGAGTGGAAAACTCTCGCTATTTCACGCATGTGTGAACTGGACAGAATGAGCAAGACCGTGACCGATTTACGAATAGAGCGCGAGCAGTTGAAAGAAGAACTGATCACGTGGGAGATAGGCAACGGTTCGTTCTTTGGCCAGAGAAAGAAGCGCAAGATCAACGAGGACGTCCCGCTTCTGGAGAAGGGCGACGAAGATGACATCGACGAGGGCATCAGAAGTGAGCAGGCGTTGGCTGTCGGTGCGGATTTTCAATTCCAGAACAAGCAGGGTGCCACGGTCAACGTTGGTGGCATCGAGGGCGTGACTCCGAGTGAAACGGACATAGAGGCAGAACTTGACCGTGTGAACGATCTTACGTTTTAACCTTTTTAGAAAGGGGCACCCGCAATGCCTCGCATCAGATACATCCAGAAAAGATTCATGCCGGATTCTCGTGACGTTATCGAGAAAGCGAACATCATCATCGAGGAATACCAGTCGCAGGGGTACCGGCTGACGTTGAGGCAGTTGTACTACCAGTTCGTGGCCCGAGACTGGCTCGCGAACCGGCAGCAGAACTACAAACGTCTCGGCGGCATTCTCAGCGACGCCCGCTACGCCGGTCAGGTGGACTGGCACGCCATAGAGGACCGCACGCGCAACCTCCGGGACAATTCGCATTGGGACAACCCCGGAGAGATCATCACCGGATCCGCCGAGCAGTACCAGATCGACAAGTGGTCCACGCAACCCCGCAGAGTCGAGGTCTGGATCGAGAAGGATGCCCTGTGCGGCATTCTGGACGCCGTGTGCCCTGAATTGGACGTGCCGTACTTCTCGTGCCGGGGATTCGGGTCGACTTCGGAAATGTGGCGTGCTGCGCGCCGTTTCGAAAGCAACGAAGGGAGCAGCCAAGAAACCGTGGTCCTGCATCTGGGTGACCATGACCCCAGCGGAATCAACATGACCGAGGACATCCGCAAACGGATGCAGACCTTCAACATCGAATCGGTCGAGATCCGCCGCATCGCGTTGAACATGGATCAAGTCGACGAATACGACCCGCCGCCGAACCCGGCCAAGGAAACCGATTCCCGGTTCGCGTCGTACTCGGCCGAATTCGGCGACGAGTGCTGGGAACTGGATGCGCTTGAACCCGCCGTGCTCACGCAGTTGATTCGTGATCAGGTTGAGCTTCTCAGGAACGACAACCTCTATTCGGTACAGGTCGCGCTTGAGGCCGAGCACCGGGAGCAGTTGCAGGGCGTCGCGGACAATTGGGATTCCGTGGTTGAGGGATTGGAATTGTGAGTTTGATCGAGGAATACGAGGCGGCGATTGAGGCGTTGAAGCGAAAAGGACTGTTGCCGATGGAAGACGCGGACAAGAAGACCTTTGAGGACATCGTTGATTGCGAGATGAAGCAATTGATGAAGTACTTCGCGCAGCGTGACTTTCATCCGGCACTTGCGATCACCATCATGGAACTGACCAAGGTCGAGATGCAGCGCAAGGTCGTGATGGCCACGATTTCGGATGAAAGCGATTCGTGGATCGAATCGGTGCAGTGCCGGGCTCGTCGCAAGCAAATAGAGCAGGAAACAGAGGAGGGAGACTGATGACCATGCAGCGGATCGTCGCGGAAGGGGAGCTGAAAAGGGGTAAGTGGCGCCTCGTTAAAGAAGAGCTTGCGTACGTGTGGTACGAAAGCCAAGTTGGAAGCGGTTATAGCACATTTGCCGTGTGGTACGGGGGAACCAGTCAGTTCATTTTGGCCGAGCACATCGAAAAGTGCCAAAACGATATTCTGAGCCTCCGGCAGGAGTTGAAGCGCGCCGCTAAGGATGAGGACCAAACGTATCGGCCCAACGTGTTAATCAATTCCGCCGCGACGAAAGAAATCAAACGGCAACAGGAGAACCCTGAAAGTGTCGCGCAGCCGTTGCCGAATCGGCAAAAGCAAGTCGAGGATATCCGCACGACCTCGGACCTGAAGGAGTACTGGCGCGGCGTGCAGCGTCAGGTCGCGGCGGAAGACGGCCTCAGCGACCTTGAAAAGCGGGCCGAAGCGTTGGAAGCACGCTTCAAGAAGATCGAGGACGCGGCTGAGCGGATCTGTTCGAACGGCAACCGTAACGCTAACGCGGAAGCAGAGAAGTCCGAGCATATCGCGAGGCGATGTCATCGCGTCCGGGAAAGCTTGGAACACGAAATGGGGAAGCTCGAAGAAGCTTTTACCATGGTTGAAGACATCAAGAACGCTCACTCTAAGAACCATGTTGAGATCTCAACGTTCGGGAAGCAGGTACAGGATCACGGTATTCGACTTGATAACCTGAACCGAGGGAACATCGAAGTGGCTGGAACCCTCAAGGGACTCGAACATCAGTTCGCGAATTTGCATACGACCACCAAGCAGTACAAGATTCGTGCGAAGGAGTTGGAAAAGGAGTTGGAGAAATTTGTTAAAGAGGTGGATGACCGTATGCAGGGCTTGAAGCGTAAACTTGATCAGGTGCGGAAAAAAGCCGTCGATGCGGTGAAACCCGCCAAAACGAAGCGAGCCGATACTGATTTGAAACCCGAATCACAGAAGCGAGTCGTAAAAGAGGTGAAACCCGCAGGAACGCAGCGAGCCGTAATGCGAAAGAAAACCGAGAGCGCAGAGCGCAAAGCCGATAAGAAACGAAAGGGGAAAAGCCGTGGGACTAAGCGGTAGGTACTGGATCACGCCCGAAGGCGTGGAAAGCGTCGCGGGCACGGAGCACGGCAACGACGTCAAGATGCGCATGCTGGGTCTGAAGGGCCGGGACCGGGCGAAGTACGCGAAGCTCGGTAACCACTTCAACGCGCTTTCGCCCGAAGAGGTCGAGATTCACCGCGAGCGCGGCGTCCCGGAAGAGCATCTCGCGTTCCTTACGGCGAGTCGCACAATCGACCCGCGCCTGTGGGGTCTGCGCGAATGGGGCTGGGTCAGGGTCCACGATTCGGTTTTCAACGTGTGGGAATTCACGCAGCGCGAACTGGACATGATCCAAGGTCCGAACATGGACAAGTATTGGTACCAGCAACGCTTCAACCTCGACCCGCACACGTCCGTGACGCTTCACGAAGAGGGCAGCGGCGACATGTACAGCGTGCCCGTCGATGCGTTGCGCCGGGGGACCATCGAAAGCATCAAGCACGCCGGTTCGCGGGGCGCGAAGATGAGAATGTTCCGCAACCCGCACCCGGAGATCTGGATCCCACGCATCCGTTCGCAATCGTTCGACGAGATGATGACCGAGCTTCAGTACCTCGAAGACATTCAGGGGTGAGCCATGAGTGTACTGCGGCAGGAAATGTATCGTGGGTACAACATTTACTATCGGGCTGACGATCTCAGCACACTTGTGAAGGCCCGAAAGAACTTGGACAAGATCTTGGATGGTGGCTTCAAGGCCGAGAGCGAAGAGCAAAGCAAACGAGCCCGAGAGCACGCTTCACAACAGGAAAGGGGAGAACCTGTGCCGATTTTAACCGATGAAAAGATCGCCAAGGTCCGCGAGGCCCGGCAGGTGTGGAAAGACGCGCTGGAAAGGATCAAGGGATTGGGTTTCTATCTGATTCTTGACAATGAGGCCGATGAAAGTGATCTCGCCCGAGGGCATATGAGTCTTACGGACGATGCGCTTGAGGGTGGTGATTTGGTTTTAGGTGAGGAGGGCGAGAGCTACGCCTATTACTTTGATGAGGAGTCGGAGGATAGCAGGGTGAAGGAAAGTAGGGACGGCATCGTCGCGAGGTACTCCTAGCCAGTGGTTGCTTGTAGCCCGTATACGGGAAGCGGGCCATGAAAGTGCTGAAACCCAAGAGTGAAAAGCGAGCCATAACAGGAGAACGTAATGAGTGCGAAGAAACGTGGTCGGTGCATCGTGAAGCGGGCTGTTCTTCGGATAGACCGGTCTCCCATGAACTCGAAGATTTGGTGTTACCAGTTGGAGTGCGGGCACGAAGTCTACATGCCGGGCAGAAAACGAAGCGGACCGGTCATGCGGTGTACGAAATGCGAGTCGAAGAATGTGTGAAAACCAGTACGGGTGTGCGTGCCAAATCCGGGAGTGAAACCCATCAAGAATCTGCGAGCCGCTATATGAGTGAAACCCATCAAGAATCTGCGAGCCTGATGGAGCTTGAAAACCAAGCCATCTACGCGAGCCGAAGAAGAGTGAAAACCGACCCAAAGCAGCGCAGTACCAGCAACCACCGTCGCCTAGGCGACCAATCAAGAGGAGGGAAGTGCGATGTTAGAGGCGAAAGCCATTCAGCAAAGAAGGATGCGGGCGCTGGTCCGTGGCGCGTACGACATCCAGAAGCTGAGGATCAGCACGGGCAACAGGTTCGTGGGCAACTTCAAGGCCAAGCTCGGACAGGCGCCCGGCGAGAAGGAAGACACGCTTGACGCCGAGGACCAGACGTTGCTCGCCGAGATCCGGGAGCACAACGTCAAAATCGCGTCCGCGATTGCGGCCGGTAAGATCAAGCGGCACGAAGTTCAGGAGAAGGACCAGTTGAAGGCCGGGGTCACGGACAAGCTCTGGAAGGCCGCAAAGAAGTCCTTCAAGAAGATCGTCGAGAACGGCAAGCCGCCCAAGAAGCCCAAGGACTTCAAGGGTGACCCGATCATCAGCGACTTCACCGAGTACAGCCTGATGAGCCAGTACGTCGATTTGGAGATGTGCGAGGCCCGGCACATGAGTCTGGTCAAGGCCGAGGTCCGGCAGAACCGGCTCTGGAAGGAATGGCTGCTCGATCAGCCCGGATGCGGCGAGACCATGGCGGGCGTGATCCTCTCCGAGATCCGCATTGATCGCTCGGACACGGTCTCCCAGCTTTGGGCGTATTGCGGCCTCGACGTCGTCCAGAACGAGGACGGCAGCACCGAGGGGCGCAGCAAGAAGGCGCACCATCTGGTCGACCGGGAGTACGTGAACCGGGACGGCAAGAAGGAAACCAAGAAGTCGATCACGTACAACCCGTGGCTGAAGACCAAGCTTGTCGGCGTGTTGGGTGACTGCTTCATGCGCACCGGCGGCAAGTGGAAGGACGTTTACGACGGGTACCGGCACCGGATGAACCATCACGCCATTTACGGCGAGCACAACGACGTCAAGAAGGGCAAGAAGCGTGCCGAGGGTCAGCCCCGGACCTCCGCGTTGCGCAGGCACCGAATGGCCATCCGGTACATGGTCAAGCAGTTCCTGCTCGCGCTTTACCTGAAGTGGCGGGTCATGGAAGGGCTGCCGATCCGGGCATCGTACGCCGAGGAGAAGCTCGGCCGGGCGCCGCACGGCGGCAACGAGGTGGACGGCGGGCAGGCACGCGCAGCGGGCGATTAGTCGTATACCGCAAGGAACCCAGAGGTGCATAGCGAGTCGTTAGGGAACTGGAACCCGAAGCGTGGTGCGAGTCACGGGGTTCGTGAAAACCAAGGGGAATCAGCGAGTCGAGATCGCTATGAAAACCGGGACAGAAAATCGAGCCATTGTAGTAAAGAAACCCAATCGCAATTGCGAGCCGAATGAGGTGAAGTCAGAATCCAGATGAGGACCGAACGCTTCACCGTGCGAGCCGATGGACAAGTTAAACACTGGGCCAAGTAGCGTGGGGGGTAGGGAGAAAACATGAAACTCGAATTCGAAGGCAAGGAAGTACTGATCCCCCTGTTTGGGATTCCAACCATGACCGTGTTGATCATGGCGGCTGCCGTCGCACTTCTGCTTGTGGTTCTGGGTACCGCACAGAAGCCGTCGACGAGAAGCGTGATCGGGGTCGAGACCAACGATGTGAAAGCCAATGTGCGGTTGAATATCACCGCCGGGGAGGCTCACGTCCCTGTGAGCATAATACCCAAGGCGGAAACGGTCTCGATCCCGATTCGCATCGACGCTCCCAAGATCCAAGGCGTCACGGTCCCGGTCACGGTCATCGCCAAGGCGCCGGACACGCCGGTGGCCACCACGATAGACATCATCCCGACGATCCGGCGCAGCAGGCTGCCGCTGGACATCGACCCCACATGGATGGCCCCGCCCAATGACGGCGAGCGGTCCAAGAAGAAAGAACCGAAGAAGTGACGCCGAACGAAGTCGACGACTTCATGGACCTCGCCGGTCCGCGCAAGCGGCCCAAGCTGCCGCCGGAGAAAGACCCGGTTAAACGGATTGACCCGGAAGCGAAGCGCATGGCTGACGAGATAAACGAAATGATCCGGGACGGCCGGGTGACGCCGAGCGAGGTCAGCGCGATTGACGAACGGGCGTGGACCGTCTTGCAACATGTGGGAAACGGTAAAGACGTTCTGGACTACGAAGGCGAATGGGTAAAGAACGTGTACGGGGCATTGAACTGCCACTCACGGTACTGGACGGCAGTCCCGGAGACGGTACCGGAGACAAGCACGCTGAGGGATCAGGCCCAAAAAGTCATTTCGTTGCATGTCGCGGGCAAGTTGGTTGCGGGAGGGACGCCTACGTACGAATTCAACGATAGCTCGCTTCGCAGTTTCATTTCCTTGGCGACGAAGATCCTGCGGAACGAACAGCTAAACAATTCACAGCGGACGTGGTTCATGCATAAATATTTGGCCGTTGGCATCAGCGGTAAGCACTCCGCGATGGTTTTGGAGCAACAGCAGCAAGCTCTTCCAGTCGGCTATCCTGCGCAGACAACGATCACCGGGCGTACGCCGACTCAGCCGCAGCCCCAAAACGTTTCACCCTCTTTGGGCTGCACGCACGATTCAGCCAAATGGGAGAGCCGCAGCCTGATGGTGTGGGCGCTGTTCTGCCCGTCGTGCCGGATGGATCTCATGCAGGTTCCCCGGCGCGAGATTGAGCAAAACGTGGGACGGGATTCGCTTCCGCAAGCGGCGTACTTGGCTCAGAAGAAAGGCGAATTCTTCCATCGGTTCAGGGCTCAACGGCAGGGACAGTCTCAACAGATTGCGAATCTCGCAGAGCTTTACCGAGGCCACCCGGACCCGGAGACGGCAAGCACGGCGCATACCGTCGTGGACCTGATGCGGCAACAGGCACAAGCCGCAGCAAGCGCGCCGACGCCCGTGCAGGCGTTGCTGGAGCAACAGAAACCGGACTACGTCGAGATGGCCAAACAGGTTCAAGTGCTGATCCAAAGCGGAGAACGATTCGCCCCGCGTGGGGACTGCGCGAACGAGGACATCAAGAAAGAAACACGTGAGCTTGAACACCTTGCTTGGCGAATGCGGAACACGCATGCGAGCGACGGACTCAAGTGGGATTTCAAGGAGAAGTACCGGTTCCACAACATTGCACAGCTTTTTAATGATTTCCTCAGTGCGCCGGGCGGGAATCGGCGGGCTCGTGACATAATTTCGGGAATAGATCAGAGTGAGCGACGACGAAGAGGTTAAAGACAACATCGATGACCTCATGGACATCATGCAACGGCCCCGCCGGACATCGATGCCCAAGCGCATCAAGAGCGGCCACATGGACCCGTGCGAGGTCTTGCTGCATTACTACGAGCGCAAATGGCGTGGGGACGGCAGGGCTTTTCAGGGACCGACCGAGACCGTGAAAGTGAAGATCACGACACTGCCCTCGCGGCAATCACGGCATGCGCTGGACCAGTTGCTGTTCACCGAGGCGAAGCGGCTGAAGATCCTGTGCCATCCGCTGTTCTGGGTCGGCTACACGTTTTTGGACGAGAAGACCGGTGAATGGAAGAACGTTATCTTTGGAAATCCGGTTTCCCGATAGGGGGATCGGCGCGGCGTGCAGGGTGTGACCCTTCCTACCCTGCCCAACATCATGCTCTGTGCGTCGCGACAAAAAAGAAAGGGATGAGCAATGAAATTCGTGACCGAACTGCCGAAACCGGAGCCGGTTTGCTTGGTCTCCCTGCGGGTTGAGCATCCGAGAAAAAGTGTCGGCATCGTTGTCAGCATTAACGGACAGGAGTGGACGGTCGCCGAGTTTATGGGCAACAAACTTATGATCCATGATCACGCTTTGGAATCGGTTGGTTTGAAGCCGGAACACGAGGGGCTGGGACCATGAGCGATACGGCGAGAATCGTGACCGAGCTTTTATCCACGCTTTACCTTTGCGCGGGCAGCTTTTACGCCGGGTCGCGGTGGAAGGCGATAAGGGCATCCTCGGAGTGCCTGATGGCCGTCTACGTCGCGGCGGTTTTTGCCCTGATGGTCTGGCCGATTGAACTGTTGGCTTACGTGATTTGGCGGGCATCGGGCAGAAGAGACATAGAGGAAGAGAGCGAAAATGCCGAGTGATAAAGAAGTCATCTATCGCGGGGCGTACATCCATCACGTGCTCACCTGCATGAACGCGAACCGCCCGGACAACGCCAAGTCTTGGATCATGCTTGACTCCCTGTATTGGCTGCCACGGGAACCGGAGAGCGAGCCGGTGCTTTGCACGATTCAGAAGTACTGGGACGAGATCATCCAGCGCTGGACCGTGAAATACGAAACCGTGGGCACGAAGACCGAGAACGCGGAAGGAGCCGGGATATGAGCGGTGGAATCGCATGCGCGTGTGACGAACGAAAGAAGCGTCCGGGAATGCGCAATTGGGGCATCACCCAGTATCTGTGCAACCACAGCGCGTTCAGCGGCTACAAGAAGACGTTTTCGAGTTACTCGGCGGTCCGCTGTTTCTCCTGCGGGGCGTGTTGGCGAACCAATGCGGATTACGTGAACGATCTTAGGTTCACGAAGTTCAACGACAAGATCGGGAATTGGGAACTCAAATCGAGGGTCAGGCCATGAACGAACGACTTGAAGGCAGCATGCCGGTGAAGCCGAGGGTGCGAGTGGTCATGGAGTTTGAATGCACGCCCACCTTTCCAGAAAACAATCCGGCGCTGGTTCATCAAAACATGAGCCTGTTCTTCAACACGATGTACTGCACGCTTCTTTCGCGTGCGATGCGGGCAGCAGATCAGCACGACTTGGAAACAGCCAAGGCGTATAAAGCCGATGCTGAAATCATGAAAACGATGCGGGAAAGTCTCGGAACGGAGATCATCAGATGAGCACGTTCCAAGAGCGGTACGAGGATCTTCTGCGCAGTGCCATCGAGCGGGTCGAGAACAAGGTCTGGCGCAATGCCCGGCTGGACCTGACCGAGACCTTCGATCACATCAACGCCGCCATCGGCCGCTTCACGTTCAGCCGGATGAAGTTCGATCTGCTGCACCGGCTCAACAGCGAGAACCCGGTCTGGCCGAACCGCTATCTGGTCTCGCTTTACTTGGACGGTGCGCGGGTGGCGATGCTGGATCAGTACCTCGTCAACAAGAACGGCTGTTACCCGGTCCTGACCGGCCTCGCGGAAGACATTAACACGATGGTGCCACTGCTGGACAAAGAGGCGTTGCAGGGCAGGACCATGCTTTACTTCAGGACGGTCAACACAAAAGTCGTGAAGAAGCTGTACGAATTCTCCCGCAAGACACCCGAAGGCAAACCGATAGGGGACGTGTCATGACCGTAGCCGAGGTGGCGTTGGTGCTGTCGATCATCAATCTGATCTGGTTGGTTTGGATGACCTTTTGGATCATGCCGAGCGTGGTCAGGGCCACGAATCAATGCGCGGCCACGCAGTTCACCATCAACAAGGACGTGATGGAAGTGCTCGATGAATCGAAGGCGCACAACGACAGGATGTTCAAAAAGACCAACGAGTTGATGGAGAAGGTCGAAGAGGTTCTTCAGACGACAGCACGCGCACGCAGAGGAGGGAGTGATGGCCAAGAGTTGTGAAGAAAAGATGAAAGTGCCGTGGAAGAAAGCACAGATCGGTAACTGGCGGATCGACAAGTTCACGGTCAAGAAGGGCGACACTGAAGCGTTGCGTCAGGGGTTGAGGGGCCGACCCATTCCGACCGGCGTGTACACCCGGTTGGTTCGGTTGAACGAGAGGGGCGAAGCCGCAGGCATCATGATGAGCGACACGCCCGCCGAGATGTGGGACATGCTCTACGCCGTTCACCGGGCCACCGGTCGGGTCTTGGTCAATGGCCTTGGGCTCGGGGTGTACCTCCGGGCGATTCTCAAGAAGAAAGAAGTTAAGCACGTGACCGTGGTCGAGAAAGAGCGGGACGTGGTCGATCTGATCTCGCCGTATTTCAAAAGTGACCTGAAGCGTAAGCGCGTGCAGTTCATCACGGGCGACGCCTTCACGATGCAGTGGCATGCGGGCGTCCGCTGGAACTTCGCGTGGCACGATATCTGGGAGGACATTTGCGCCGACAACCTCCCGCAGATGACCAAGCTTCACCGCAAGTACGGGCGCCGGGTCGACGAGCAGGCGTCGTGGTGCCGGGCCGAATGCAGGCGCCTGCAACGGGAGTCGCGAGAAGAGAATCGGATCCACGAAATGTGGGCCATTCGGCGCCGGATACTGAAGGAGGGTTGACATGGACAATCTGTATTTCTTCGCCATGGCGGTACTGGTGATGTGCATCACGAACACGCTGATTCTTCTGTGGATCGGCGCCGTGGTGCTGCCGTCGCTGGTTCAGAAGATGGTCGAGGTGAAAGAGCTTTGTGCGCTGGTTCGGATGGGGCAGCACAAAGAGACGTTGCGTGGAAGGCATCCTTTGGTCATCGGTGCCGACGTGGGAAAGAACATCGGGGAGGGTGATGTGCGGATCGGTGCGACTGCGGGCGGCAGCGGCATTCCGCCGGGGAATCGGTGCATCGGCATGGGCATCGGTCAGCTTCCGGTCTGTGAGCTTTGCCGGGCGCGGGCAGTGGGACCGCATACGATCAGGGGTGGCAGTCCATCCTGTAAACACGTTTGGAAGGAGGAAGCGTAATGAACATGAGTCTGGTAACGATGGTGATGGCCAAGAAGCGAGAAGGGGCGCCGGGCGTGACCGAACAGCATGAATTCACGTTCGTCGTCTGCCACAACGATTGGAAAGACCCCTGCGAGGTCGTGAGCGCGGAGCACATCATCCCGGACGGATGGGTCGTGGTCAGCCTCGAATTCGTGGAGAAGTCCATGTGCGCCGGACTCTCCCGTCAGGTCACCGGCAAGATCCCGCTCGAACGGGGTGGCCGGATCGGCGACGAGAAAGAGCGCGAGTGGGAGAAGCATCCCAAGCTGGAACTGCGGCAGGACATGGTCGAGGATCCGAACGTGCCCCACTCGCGCCCGCAGGCCGAGGGCGGTCCCAGCCTCGGGGGGATCAAGCAGGGATAGCCATTAGTTTTTTGAAACCCGAAGAGATTCTGCGAGCCTGTAGAGGCGTGAAAACCAGAGAGTGACTGCGAGCCGTTGACATGGTGACAACCGATTCAAATTTGCGAGCCATTGGAGGCATGAAAACCATGACAGCCAAGCGGGCCGAAAAGCCTTTGAAGCCCGAACAACTTACGCGAGCCGAATACACACTGGAAACCGGGGCGCGAAAGCGATGAATGAAGAGAAACGACAAAAAGACTTGCGGGAAATGGTCGAGGAGATCGACGAGGAAGGCCAAAAGCTTTCCGAGTGGGAGATCGATTTTATCGCCTACCTGATGGACAACGATGTTCGACGCTTTTCCGAAAGGCAAGAAAAGATCATTCGGCGCATTCACGAGGAGCGGTGTGATGCCTGAAAGAAAAGCAACCGAGATCAACGTCGAAAAGAAGTACCGGATCGAGGACCGTGAAGGGATCCGGTTCTTCGTAAGCGACACGATCTACATGACCGAATGGCCCAGCGGGGGTATCACCGGGTTCGGCGATATCAGGACACTGAAAGAGGCCATGGCTGAAGGCACGCTGTGGGAGATCTACGAGGAGGACGACGATGTCTGTGAAACCGTCAAAGCCGAACGCAGCGACTTCTGCCGGTACGCGTGAGAGCATTCCCACGCGGATGACGGCGCATTTCCTGAAGATCACCGAGGGCATGTCGCACGTCGATTACGGGGAAGCGCTTTACTGCACCATCGAAGAATTCGGCGTTCTGAAGGAAGACTGGGTACGCCGCGACAACGAACGATTGCGAGGGGAGCAGCGTGGCACTGACGACAAGTAGACAATTCAAAAAGCTGAAGAAGGTCAACTGCGGGACACTGCTCGCCGATAAGCTCACCGAGGCGTTCTTGGAGAAGGCGAAACGGCAAGAGGAAAAGGTCGAGGTGGAAAATCTGGCCGCAATCAGGGACGAGATCCAGAAAGAAATCGATGTCGACAACATGCGCAACGAAAAAGAGTGGGAAGACGCCAAAGCTTACGTGCGAGGGATCCGAGAGCGAGTCGCGGAAGCGGCCAAGACCGATCCATCGGTGCTTCTGGACGACCGCGACCGAAAGGGAGATCGAAAGGGCAAAATATGACGCCGGAAGAACACAAGGAACGACACGTTGAGCTTCACGGAATGCTCGACGAACTGCTCGCGGATTTCATCCTGCATGCCGGTGGCAGGCTGCGCAACAGCATCGACGACCTGATGCAGTGGTCGCACAAGCAAACGAAGGAACCGGATCATCCGTCACGGGAGAACGTCGAGAAGGTGGAAAACAATGGTGACTGAATTCAAGATGCTGGAAAAATTCCTTTGTGAGATGGGTGCGCCCCACGAAGTCTGTGAGGATTGGTGGCCATGGAAAGAAAGTGAGCGTGTGCTGCTGACCAACGAACCCTCGAAGGGTTTAGCCATCCGCGTTACGGACAATTACTTCGTTTTTACCAAGGCGGGAAAATTCGTTGGGACGCTTTCTACGGTCGATGCGCGATTTCAGCCACGGTGGAAACCGGGTGAAATTCTGTTGAGGAAAAGGGTGATAGAAGCACGAGAGGAAATAGTCAATGACGACGCGCACGGGTCCGATGACGGTTGAAGAGTGGGTCAAGTACCGGGAGTGCAAGCACCCGGCCAAGTGGGTGAAGCACAGCCAGTACGTCGAGTGGTGTTCCCGGTGCGGGGCGGCTCGGAGGCATAAGCCGGGCTTGCTTTCCGGCAGCCGGTGGCAGCGGCCGTTCCTGTTCAAGTGGCAGAGAAAGGAGAAATCGTGATCAGGGATGCCCGACTCACCGAAGTCTTTCACGGGATCTGTCGGAAAAAGTCCGACGCGGATCTGAGGAAATTCATGGGAGCGCTCGCCTTCGACGTTCGGATCGGTTGGTATGAGGCCGGGGTCAAGTTCGTGGACAACACGGATTTCTTCAAGGCGTGCTTGGACAAAGACGCGGCGACCGGGTGGCTGACGGACAACTGGGAAGGTTGGCAAAGCGACTTCATTTTCGTGCCCACCGAGGAGGAACGGGAAGCCGCGAAGGACGCGGCAGTCGAGGCCGTGATCGACAAGGCACAGCGGCCGAAACGAAACAGGGAGCATCAGTCATGAGCGAAGAAAGCAAAGAGTTCGCCGACCGGGTGGTGAAGCAGATCGACTCGGACCTGAAGATGATGTTCCTCGCCGCGCTGATCGGAGTGATCTTTGGGGGTTTTGGCGGGTTTTCGATTGGTTTCCGCCTGTTCGAGGACGATTACCGGCGCGGCCAGATCGACGCCTTGTCCGGCGAGATCAAGTTCAAGCTGGTCGAGAAAGACGACGGCTCCAAAGTCTGGGAGGAGATCAAGGAATGAACAGGGCTCCGGGGTCCAGAAAGCGGCAGATCTTGTCCAAGGTCGTCGGCGAGGTCGAGCGCAGGGAATACCGGCGCGGGAGGATGCAGGGCTTCCGCGTGCTTCTTAAATTGGAATGCGGGCACACCGTCTGGCGTCCGGGATCGAAGATGCATGCGAAGCGCGTGAACTGCAAGGAGTGCACCGAAAAAGAGGCGCGTGCGCGAAGCAGGAGGATGCTGGGATGAAGCATCTGGTTCTTCCTCCCCTTGAGGAAATGATGACGTGCACGGCAATCGTGATCGATTCCGAGATGCTCAGCGTCCGGGGCTGGGGCTCGGCCCGGATCGCGTACGGCAGCAAGGGCGAGCAAGAATGGATCCCCGAGAAAATCGCGTGGGAGGTTCGCTCCAAGAAGATCGGTAACGTCATCACGTTCGCCGGGGCGATTACGAAGAAACACGGCTCCGTCTGGATCGTGACCGCGATGGTGGGTCACTGGCAGTTCATAGGAGAAGCAGAACAATGAACGATTCCGAGAAGCTGACCATGCTCGGGGATTTTCACAAGTGGATCCTGCATGCCCGTAACCAGTACGCACGCGCCGAGACGGACAACGACGTCGTCCTCAAGGGCTACTGGGACGGCAAGATCGCGGGCCTGCTTCACGCTTCGCAGTTGCTTAGCAAGTCCGGCAGTGAAGAGAACCGGACGATCCTGAAGCTCATCGAAGAGAACCCGCACGAATGGACCAAGCGGCCCTGTCAGACGTGCGCGGCCGTCAGCGAGATCTTGGGACGGCCCTTCGGATGCGTGACGAAACAGAAATCAAGGGGACAGCCCAGTGAAAGAGAAGCCAAAGACACCTCATGAGTGCCAGTGCGAGGTCTGCGGCCGGACCTTTCCGGTCGAGCAGATCGGTACCCGGATCCGGCAGATTGAAGCCGACGAGCGGTATCGGGCCGATCCGGCGGATTTCACGATTAACGGTCCGTTGGCATTGCAGCAGGTGGCGCTGAAGATCGAGCGCGATGCTTTACGCTGGGTCTTGGACATGTGGATCAAGGAATGCCGGGAGGACCATCGCCTTGAAGCGAAGATGGAGGGCATGTCGATCAAGCAGAAGGTCCACCACTCGCTGCTTACTCTGGGCGCGATCTTGGTCACGCATCACGAGATCGGCGGCACCGTGGGCTCCCTGCGCTTCCCGGATGGCCGCTACGAGTCCTACGGCCATTGCCCCGAATTCATGAAGACGGTGAACGATCTTCTGGAAAGCAAGCTGTTGGTCGAGATCCCGTTCGTCAAGGCAAGTTCGTGTGATCAGGCGTGGCTCGGAACCCAAGCATGGAAGATGCCAAGCTTGGACGATGCCCGGAAAGGAGGGAGTGATGGGAATGATGATTAAGTTGGATTTGGGCCAATATCCGGGCGTGGGTCTGATCATTCGGTGCGCGTCCGGGGTCAGTTACGAAAATCAAACGTGCGGCACATGCTGTTGGCATCCTCAGGTCGAAGGCATTTTCGTACCTTTGGGTTTCGAATGGGGAGACGCGCTTAGCGACGTTTTCAATGATAGCAAGTACAATGGTTCCGGCGCGTCCAAGGGCATTGACGACAGGGACGCCGACCGCATAGATAAGGTGATCGGCTACTACAAAACGCATCACATCCAAGTACATCGCCTGCGGCTGAAGGAATCCCATGAGGCGTGGGTGCATGTATTGGTCATGCGGGACGAGAACGTCAACAGATCTTTGGCTCTGTGGGGTGGATTCGAGTACCCGGCTTGTGGAATCCTGATGTGGTCGAACAGCGATTGAGAGTAAGGCGATGACTGAAACGCTGCGGGTTCATTTCGTTGGTTTTCAGGTACTGGACGAGCACGGGGTGCCGCTCAGCGGCGTCCGCTACAAACAGGTCAGCAGGGAACTCGACGAAGAGATCGAGAGGTCGAACAGGGCGAAGCGGGGAGAAGCGACGAATGCAAAACATCGTCAAGATCAAGGGTGAGGTCAAGACCTGTGAACTGTGCGGGAAGGAAGCGGAGCTTCGGCCTTACGGCCCGGACGGCAAATGGATCTGCTTCGATTGCGGCATGAAGGACGAAGACGAGTGCAAACGCCAAATAGAGAAGCTGCTTTATAACGCCGATCTGGTGATCATCGGGGGTGCGAAGGAGAGTGAAGAATGAGAAGCGTCTGCTACGGCTGCCACTATTCGGAGTTCCTGCTCAACAAGGCCGGGCATCCCATGAAGGACCGGGCGGGCCGTTGCAAATTCCCCATCGAAAAAGTCACGGTCCCGGCCTGCATCCAAATTCCGATCAGAAAGTACATCACGCCGTTCGACGATCTTGAGGTCTGCATGTGCTTCAAGAAGAGAAAGGAAAAAGCCGATGCTTGACGACCTTGAAAACATGTTGGGACCGAGCCCAGAGCAACTGCGGCAGGCGTTGATCGAGATCAACACGAACGTCGCCACGCTGATTCAGGTCTTGATCGAGAAAGGGCTCGTCACGCATGACGAGTACGCCAAGATCCGGGTCAAGATCTCGGCGGTGGTCGATCAGGCGCAGGCAGCAGCCGACGAGAAGGCGAAGGCCGACATGGAGAAGAAATATCCCGGTGCGCACAGCGCCGCGAGCTTTTTGAATGATCTGCTGAGTCCAAAGGAAAAACCGGGCTGCGGGGAAGGGAGGGACGAAATAGGCGCGAAGGATGGAGGCGCCAAGGGGAGCCCGGCCGGGGAAACCGGGCACCCGCAGTCCGGCAAATAGAAAGGGGGTGAGTGATGGGAGTGACGTACAGGGCGACTACCGCCATAGGGGTGCGGGTCAAGTTGTCGAAGCTGTGGAAGTCCAAAAAAGAGTTTCACAGTTGTCCGCAGGGCGTCAAGTTCGACGAGTACAAGTACCCCGGATACGGCCAGTACTGCGGCCAGTGCGGGCAGAAGAACTGGAGGGGCGAGGACACCCCGGTCGCGGATTACGACGGCGACGAGCGTCTCGGACCGCTGCGGGTCAAGAAGTGGGACGTTGAGGGCGCCACGCTGGGGGTTCTTGCCTATTGCTCTCAGACCGTTCGTTCAGGCGATACCGAGGAAGAGCGGTCGATGCTCATGGTCACGGACGTCGACATCGAGGTGATCAAGCAGAACCTGAAAGAGTACTTGGAACCTCGCGGGCTGTGGGACGAGGACGCGTTCGGGGTCTGGACCTTGCTGGGGGCGTAGCCAAGCTTGCAATGGAATCCGTGATCAGACTGCGAGCCGTTCAGTGAGTGAAAACCGCTGAAATCCTGCGAGCCGTTCAATCAGTGAAACCCATGTGGACTCTGCGAGCCGTCGTACCGCTGAAACCCAATGTTGTGATGCGAGCCTGAGACGGCGAGGAATCCATCGTGAGAATGCGAGCCAGTTCGATAATGAAAACCGCTAAGGATCTGCGAGCCGTGGTCATATTGAAACCCATGGGCGCACAGCGAGCCGTTCGAGAAATGAAACCCGTACCTAATAGGCGAACCGTTAGGGTGATGAAAACCGATTCCGCTCTGCGAGCCAAGCCGTCAATGAAACCCGACCATTCCCTGCGTGCCGTCCCACGAGTGAAGCCCGATAGAGGGGCTGCGAGCCGAACCGTCAGTGGAAACCGACAGAGAATTGCGAGCCGTTAGAAGAATGAAACCCAGAGATTCCGCTGCGAGCCGTTGGGATAGTGAAACCCGAGATTTCCGAGCGAGCCTTTGCTTTGTTGAAACCCTGAGTGGCCATGCGAGCCGATCCCATGTTGAAAACCGTCAAGCCGAAGCGAAGATGTGCTTATTGCCGCAGACTTTTTCCGAGAGTCGGTAAGCACGTGCTGTGCATGCGGTGCGAATTCAAGTTCAAAGGGCTAGATGACGCGAGCCCAACACTGCTGCGGCAGATCTGGCAGCGCCGAAAGTACTTCGACGAGCGCCGGGACGGCCTGTGTCAGCGTCAGCGGTACGGGCAGCAGAACACGAACAGTTGAGCCGGAGTGCGAGTGAAAACCAATTGGATGCTGCGGGCCAGAGAATCCATGAAAGCCGTCTAAAACTTGCGACAAAGAGGAGGAGGAAACGATGCCAGTAAACAACGTAATCGAGTTGGATGAGTGGGAGATGCTATTAGCTGCGCACGCTGGAATAATGAGACAAGTCGAAAATCTGAAAAGAAACCGTACACCTCACTACGGAGCTAAAAATACCAACGATTGGCAATTGCATATTGAAGGTTGTATGGGTGAATTTGCCTTAGCTAAGTTTTTGAATATCCGCTGGAGTGGGAAAGGGCGATTACGTGCTCCAGACGTTGGAGACGTTGACGTGCGAACCCGATCAAGGGACTTCTACGAACTTATTCTGCACCCAAATGATCCCGATGATCGTGTTTTTTGGTTGCTCTGCGGAGTTAACGGAAGGTATACCGTCAAAGGATGGATACGCGGAAGAGACGGAAAGAAGCAAGAATTTTGGAAAGATCCAGCTAAAGGGAGACCCGCGTTTTTTGTGCCTCATTCCGCATTGAGTTTACCTAGCATTGATGTAAAACAAACGCCGCTTTCAGCATCTGCGCTCCTTCCAGTTAGACTTGATACACCCCTTCCTCCCACCGCTCCAATCCAAACGCCACCAGTAGAAACCGGTCTTAAAATCACGAAACCGCTTTGGGAGTAAAAGGCGCCGCCGGGGGACGAAGTCACGGGACTCCGAATTAGAGGAGGGAAGAAACCCCGGCGGCGCCTCGCCGATATTATTGTCGATCTCCTAAGCTGGAACAGGAATCGGGATACCATCCTCGTCAAAGGTATGATCAAACCCCGCATCCGTGTACATCGATACCATGAATTCACGCACCAAGCGCTTAACCAACGGGCGGTAAAACTCATTGCACTCCACCATGTTTTCGAACTGCGGCAGCTTTTCGGACCCTAACCGCTCCGTTATGGCGTCCCACAAACCCGCGCCTATGCGGGTCGGCAAATATTCATCGTACGGCATGTAGATTCTTTCTGTGTACAGTACCCTTCGATTGCAAAAGTATACGTTGAGTATGCCCTCGACGAGCGCGCCATCCAAAACACTGGCCGTTGGGATCTCCAGAAGACCGTACTTATCGGGCTCCGTCAGCCGTTGATACTTGGCTTTCTTTCCGTTCAACCAGTCAAGGATACCCCATGCGAAGTTATCGAATCCCAACGGTCCTTCACCCGCTCCGAACCATTGGCCGATGATCTTGGGTGTCGCGGAAAACCACTCACGAAGCCGGGCGACGTGCTTCGGAACCGGAGGTGCGTTCTCACGCCCCTGAATCTGATTGACGTACATGCCTTCCGGGTGAAGATCCGTCTCGATGGTCGCGTGCGGCTTGCCGCCCTTGTCCCGAAGTGAAAAGATCTTCCCCGCGCCCGATTCCACCATCTCCTTGTAGTGCGCACCGCCCACGCAATGCCCCATCAGGTTGCCTTCGGCTTCAAGGTCATTCGAAGACTGAACGTCCTGCACGGTCCAGCCGTCCGGCCACCGGTAAACAACGTTTTGCTGTTCGTACTTCTTCGGTCCCCCAAGGTGACACGTCTCATGCCACTGCTCGCTCGCCGCCATGGCCTCTTCAAGCGTGAATCCGATCAGGTCCAGCGGCTGATTATTCAGGTACCAATCCTTGACGAGCCGAAGCTGTTCAACCAGATAACTACGCAAGTTCTCCTGCAATCCAGTTCGGTTTTCCCCAAGGTAAAAGAACCCTTTGCGGGCGGCTTTAAGTTTCGATCTTTTCAGTTCAGCTTCAGACATGAAATCCGTGAGCACCGGGAAGCTGTAAAGAAAGCCTTTATCGGGCGTCTGCGTTCCGCGCACCCGGTGATGCATGAGTTGAAGCAACACCCAATCCCGGAACGCGGCGTTCTGCGGTCGATCAAGGTCCGGCCACCCGGCCGCGTCGCCAAAGGCCCGCTCGGGGGGTGTGGGTTTCGGCGGATTCGTTTCCCAATCCCAATCGCCGTCCGGGTTGTCAGCCTCTTCCTCGTAACTCACGGGCAGTTGCGCGTACGACCGCGTCGTGTCAAAAGTCAACCCGGCATCGAAGATGATCAACTGATCGTAGTCCATCCAGCGGCCCAAGTTGTTCATGTGAAGGTCGAAGATCACGTGACCGGCCTTCGCCGCCTTGATGATCCCCAACCCGATGTCCCGCAGACCCTTCACGGCGGCGATTTTGCGGCCGTTCTTGATGGCGTCCCTCGGCGTCATGCGCATGGACTGATTGGTCAACAAATTGTCCCAGCGTCCTTCGTCCTTGTCCAACAAGCCCTCGTCCATGAGCGTCTCACGTGCAAGCCCGCAACACTGGTCGAGCAGCATGCGCCAGATCAGGAAGCTGTTTCTTCTGATTTGCAAAACGAAGAAAGTGGGGACAAGGCCCGGAATCCGGGCGTCGATCTGCCAGTTCATCAACGTGGCTTCGTCATACGACTCCGTGTACTTCATGGCGATTTCAGGCTGCTGGGTCTTGAACACGCACCCGTAGAACCCGCACCCGATGGGCTCGTCCAGAAGCGGCATCGGCAGGTTGTTCTCATGGGCGACGGGCATCCACTCAAGCGCGTACATGTCCAACTTGCGCTGATACCGTGCGGCGTCCCCGGCCTTAAACGGGTTGAGCCCCACGGGCATCAGGCCCGGAAGCGCGCCGGAGGAGGCTGCGTAAGGCCACGCTTCAGGCCACCACAGGTTCGGCATCTTAGATCCTCATCAGTCGAGACGTCCACTCCGACTCGACTTCCTCGACCAGTTCGATGACACGGGCACGCCCCTGAAGGACGATCTCCGGGGTGGACCACTCAAAGAAACGGGGAGACCAGTACTGCTCGGCGAACAGGATCGCGCCTTCGAAGTCGCCCCGCTCGAACGCCCGGATGAACTCGGTGTAGATCTCCCCATCGGTCACGAACGCGTTGCCCTGCATCTCGACCAAATACAGATAGCGATACATCCTCAACATGCACCACTTCCGGGCGCTTTCGAGATCGGGCGCCAGAAAGATCGCGCCGAGACGGGACGGCCGGGAGGGAAACTCTTCGCGCCGAACCCGCTCGATCAGCTTCTCGGGCTCACGCCATTCGGTCACGCGAGAGAGGACCGCCGGATCGAGCGATTTGCGGAGCATGGCACCCGGCCGCAGCGGATTGTGTATGCAGACGAACGCCTCGGCGCCGGGTTTGGTTTGGGGATTCTTGGCGACGTCAAGATAACCATCCGCGATTCCTTTGGCCTCGCACAAGCTTTCGGTCGCGATATTCTGTCGATGCTGACCTGTCAGGAGCAACTCCAAAGTCCAACTCCGACCCTCGCCGGTGACGTATGCCCTGCCTGTTTCCGTCTGCTTGAAGTACCCGGTGTCCTCTTCGTACTCCCAACCACCCGTGAATTGACGCACCTGATGCGACGCCGGGTTCTCGGCGGGCTGGAGATACCTGCCTATCTCCCCGATTTCCTCCTTGTATGTTTCTTCAAGCGCATCGGGGATGTCATCGAACGGAATGCCGGTGCTCTGCGAAATATTGTAAAGCGCGGTGCCCCAGTCGTTCTCCTCCAATTCGGGAATGGCAACCTCGGGTTGATCGGCGTACTCGGATTCGGCGAGACGTTCATCGGCAAGCCAGTAGCTGGATATGTTGTACCCGTGACTACCTGCTATGATGATAAGCGCCCTTCTAAGTTCATACGGTTCAGCGCCGATGAACGGTCCCTTGGGTTCAACTTCAGGTAGCCCCATCACCCACCACCCTTGCGGGCGAGGCCGCGCTGGATCTGCATCATGGCTTCGCTGAACTCGGATTCGCTGATTTCGCCCCGCCGGTACTGCTCCTGAATGATCGACCGGATGTACTCGTAACGCTGAACGACCTCCTCGGGCGGCATCAGTTCCCATTGCTGGGGATTCGCCGCCGCAAGACGCTGCTTTAGTAAGTCCGGGTGCGAGTCGCTGAACGCGGTGTAACGCCCGCCCTTGGCCACGATGATGAAGTCAAGCATCCGAATGCCCAAATCGTTTGCGGCCGCATTTACCTGCCGGGCCAGATTCACGTCGTCCAAACTCGCCTTCAGGCGCCCGGAGGGGTGGTTGTGAACGATCACCACGGACGCCGCCTGAAGCGCCACGGCGGGACCGAACGCCACGCGCATGTCCGTGATGGCCGATGAGATGCCGCCCGCTCCGATCAAACGGTAACCCAGCACGCTGTTGCCAATGTCCAGATAAAGCGCGTAGATGCGCTCGCGGGTGTCTTCGAGCAATCGCTGCTTGAGGGCGAAGTCAATGAGGTCTTTAGCGTTAGAGATCTTCATGAACTTCTGCGACGTCGGAGTGTACTCGACCCGCATGCCCTCGTACCCGGAGACGTCATCGCCCCAGATGGGATTGGCGACCATCACGCGCTCTTGCAGTTCCTCATAGGGGTTCCACGTCACCTCGCGGGTCTCGGTCTCAGCCGCCTTGCGCCAGTGCTTGCGGCCTTTCTTGACGATCTTGTTCAACCGGTCAAGATACTGCGTCGCTTCCTTGAAACGGAATTCACCGAGAGCAACGGCAGCCTGTTGGGCCAATGCCTGAACGTGATTTAAGACCGGAAGCTCCGCGTGCGCGGCGGCGTATTCTTGACCGAGGCGCCGAAGCTCGGCGTACGCCTCATCCGGGTCTTGGTAGAACTCCCCTCCGTGCTTTCGGTGATACTCGATGTTGCTTAGGATCTGATCTTCGATTCTTTCTTCAACGGACTTGCGGCTCTTGCGCTTCAATTCGCGAAGCGTCTTACCGAGCTTCTCCTTGATGGTCTCGTACATGCCGTGAGACCAGTCGATGTCCTTGGCCATTCGGTTGGTGAGGTCGCCGACGTGCTCGACAAGGTGGCTGTAGATCTGGGCAATCTGCGTCTTCGCGATGCGGTTCATCGCGTTCTCGGGTTCGCCCCGCTGAGCGTAGGCAAGCTCTTGGAATCGTGCAGGATCTTCGACCGGATTAGGCCGTCTGCCCTTATGTTTTTTCACGAGCCTGACGACATGAGCCGTCCCCTGAAGAACAATCTCGGGCATACGCCAAGTATGCATATTACTGGGAGAAGCCTTCCAGTAATCTTCGCCCCATGCACGCGCCCCGCCCATGTCCCCGCGATGCGTTTTGACGTGGAACTCGGTAAACGTCTCACCGTTTGCTATGTGATACTTGCCGTGCATCAGAACTTCGTAGATGTTCCCCTTCTCACCCACGCCACACCATCCTTCAGCCGCTTTGATATCGGGCGCAAGAAAAATCGCGCCGATCCGTGAAGGCGCATCGGGTGCGACTTCTTGGCGGATCCCTTCGAGGGCATCCTCTATGGCCTGTCGCTCGGGATCGTCGTACCACGTGACCGAGGTGATCTCGGTGCCGGGTTTCACCTTGTCGGCGATGCAGACATACGCATTGAACTTGACCCCGGCGGTTGCTTCTTCAGAAAGAGTGGGGTTGTCGCTGGGTCCGTATGGAACGTACTTCCACTCTCCCCCACCTCTTCGGTCGAACCAGTACCACCCGTCCTCAAGCTTCGCGTACCAGTCATCGCGAAACGTTCTGTAGGCAAGATCCAAGATCTTCCCCTCGGGCGCGGGAATGTTTTGGGTGCCCAGCAACTGCCTGTAGTAAGCATCCGTGTGACGCGGCTCGCTCATCAATCACCCCACAATGGTTTTCGGTACGTGCCGCGATAAGGCGTCCCGCCCGGCCGCTGACCTCGCGGATAGCACTGCCCGAACCGGTTCGCCCACCACTGATCCAGCACCACGCCGCTTTTCGAAGTCAGCCGCTTGGGCCAAACCATCACGGCGCTGTGCTGCGTCCAGCCCGGTGCCCAGCGCCATTTGTGGACCCGCAGCGTCTTAAGCTGCGCGTTCACCAAAGCACTGTACGCCGCCTGCGCGGCATCGGTGCAACCCACCTTCATGCCGACCGAATTGGCGACTTGCCGCGCTCTGGCGAGATCGGCAAGCTCTTGCGGGGTCCACCGGGACGTTCCCATCGGCTGTTCGACGGGCGCGGCCGTCGCTCCGGGCGCCATCACCTGCATGGCCATGGGCACCGGGCCGGATGGCTCTTTCGGCACCTCGGCCACCTGCTGATGCGTCAGACTGCGGATGCGTTCCCGTTGCGCCTCCATGGACTTCGCCACGGCTTTCGCTATCCGGTCCTTGATCGTCTGCGCCTCGACCTTGGCCACGATGCGCCGGGCTTCCTGCTTGGCCCTGACCCGCTGAACGGCCTGCGGCACCGGTTCACGCGCAACAGGAGGTGCGGCCCGCTCCGGGCAGTTCGGCAACGGCACCTTGCGCCTGAGTGCCAGTGAAAGTTTTTGCGCGGCATGCTTACGAATCGCCAAGGGCATCTTGCAGTCGTGGATGATGTCCATGAACTGCGACTGCTCTTCACGTCGATCAGGCTGCTTCTGAACGGCAATCAGCATGGCCTGATTCTTGGTCTTGTACTGGGTGATCGGGGTCACGCCACCGGGCGAGAACACGGTCATCGGCTGTTGCGGCTGTGTCTCAGCCTCTTCCTGAATGACCTGTGAAACGGTCCACTTATCGTCACCAAGAAAGTATCGCATCACCGCCCCCATCTATGGACCAACCAGACGACCAGCACCATCGGGCCAATGATCAACGCCACCAATAACAGCCACATCAAACCGGCGCCGACCCAGAACCAAAACCGATCCCATCGGCTCAAACGCGAATGCCCCTGTCAGCTTGGCTGGGATTAAGATGAATCATGGTCGGTCGCTTCCTTGATCATCCGGTCCAGCTTGGTGACCACCCGGCCCTCGGGGTGGTGCAGCGTGAACCTCTTCCACCGGCCATTCGCGTACTTCCTGAGGAGGAGTGCCTTCTTGACGGCCACCACGAGTGCACGAGTTTCGTTCTCCTCGTGGATCTCCAGCCTCAACGTGTTCAACGCGCTCTCGACGGCCAAAACGAAGGGCCGGGGCGGCTTGTCTCTGTCGTACATGGTGCACCCCGACACTTCGCATCCTACACGTCCAAGATGGGACCGCCTTGCGGCACCATCCGAGAAGGTCGCGCAGGGCAATTTTGAGCTATCTCCGCGTTCAATCTGTCGTGCCTCGCTGAGATAGCCCTCTCTCGCGCAGCAAGAGCCTGACAGTCACGTTTCCGGGGTCTCCACCTCCTTTTACCACCCCGGCCAAGACCGCTCAGAGGGCTCCCAAAACCGAGGTAAAGCAGCGCCCCGGCGAAACCCACGAGCATCAAGGTATCTTTCGTCTGTTTGGTCATTATGCACCTCTCAATTGGCCGCTCGGCGCCGCCGGACCCCGAATCGGCCCCGGACAACCTTGCGGCGCTTCTTCCTCTTCGCGGCCATGCCCCGGAAGGTCAGCGCCAGATTCACCTGCCGCATGGTCCTCGTGTCACCTGTGCGCTGAGCCCGGCGCTTTGCCTTGCGCAGCATCGCGAGGGGAATCTTCTTCCCCCGGACCGGCCGGTACCGGTACCAGCGCTTCAGCTTTGCCGTGAGCGCGCCCCGCTTGATCTTGGCTTTCTGGATCCACTTCGAGCCCTTGCGGCGCTTGGGATTCCGGCGGCGCCTCGCCCGGCGTCTCGGTGCGGCACGTCGCTTTTTTCTTTTTCGTCTTGCCATGACTCCTCCTAGTTCAGCGTCTGCGTCGGCGGGTCTTGCGTCCGCGCTTCATGAACTGGCCTTTCTTGTTCCGGGGCGGTAGCCGTCGCCTGCGCTTGCGACGAGTGTTCTTCGCAAACGTCACACCTCTGGCTTTCCAGTACCTCTTACGCGCCGCTTTTCGGATACCGGTCCTTCGCCGCTTCCTACGACCCTTCGCCCAACCGGCAGCCCGACTGGCACTCACCGTGTTCCGACGCCGCTTGCGCCTGCGCCGGGAATTCTTGTACGCCGGGACATAACTCGAATAGTTCCGACGGCGCTTACGCCTTCTTTTTCGTCTTGCCATCGTTTTCTCCTTTCGCCTCGTACTTAAGTTTCAGATCCGGGGGCGCAATCTTGCGCGTCCCGCAATTCACACACTTGAGTTTCTTCTCCTTCGGCAACCAAGCGTGATCGTACGATCCGTGACAGAACGTGCAGTACCGCCTCTCCATCACGCGCCCCATCTTCCCTCGGGGCATTGCTGATTCCGCATCCTCGCCTTCGGGTTTACAAAACATTTGCACAGAAAACATCTTCTTCCGCGCTCGGCTCCCGTGAACTGCGCCATCCCTTCCAAGAAGCTCTGCGGGCACTGCTGACACGTCGCTACGCGATGCTGAAAGACCGGGTCCATGTTTCCCATGGGCACCGCTCGTTCAAAAAGACCACGCAACAGCGACATGCCTTCTCCAATCAGGCGACCTGCACGGCGCGAATGCCCCACGCCTCAGCCTCTTCGATCTCTTCGTCCTTATCGTCGTAATGCAACTCCACCCCGAGGCGATGAAGACTCGGTCCCTTCAAACGCCCACCGGTGAAATAGATCTCACTGATGGGCAACTGATAAGCGTAAACGAAATCCTTCACCTGCGGTGCCCCCGACATGGACGCATAGGGCTCCATCTGTTTGGAACGCGCCGTCACGATGATCACCGAGTCGCCCCGCGCCAGATGCCACATCATGCGATGCAGCATGGCCCAATTCGGTTTCCACGCGCCCGTCTCCTGAGGCAGCGCGAGCGTGGAGTCAAAGTCGAATGACACGAGCATCAGCGCCCCTTAACGATCTTCTTGGATTGCTTGTAGCAGTCCTTAAATTCCTTTAGGTCCATGGTGTTGATCACGTAAGCCACCACATCCCCATCCAATTCCCCACCAAAGCTACCGCATTCACCCATTAGTTCCTGCATCTCAACCGCTTCGTCGTCACTGTCGCACTCGATCCAGAATGCGGTTAACTCCCGTTCGCGTTCGTAACCTTCACGTTCAAGACGCATGCCGTCTCCTAGTGAAGCATGTTCGCGGCCTGAATCGCGGTTGCCTCTCGTTCATCGGCCGCTTCCGCGACAGGTGCGACGTCGATTTCGTCCTCAATACTCTGCCGGGTC
>Ga0255048_10000097_pt1 | contig 57805 bp, 53 predicted proteins | sample JV7_2_2_MG_FD_183619 | JGI IMG/M metagenome (GOLD analysis project Ga0255048, IMG submission 183619) | Seawater microbial communities from Jervis Inlet, British Columbia, Canada - JV7_2_2 | ecosystem: Environmental > Aquatic > Marine > Inlet | place: Canada: British Columbia | collected 2016-10-06 | reverse complement strand
GCGCACAGACCGGCTGAATCCCGCCTACTCGTACTCGCCGATCACCTCGAGAAAAGCCTTTCCGTACCTCTCCAGCTTCACCGGCCCTACACCTGGCGCAGCCAGCAGCCCTGCCGCGGTGGTCGGGCGTAGCTCTGTCATTGCCAGCAAGGTGGCGTCACTGAACACGACGTATGCCGGCACGGCACGTTCGTCTGCGATATCGCGGCGGAGCGCCTTGAGCGCCTCGAACAGGGGGGTGTTGCGTAGGTCATCTGCCGAAGAGTCCAATCGGCCGCTCCGTTGCTCTCGCCCTCCCATCGGACTCGTCGTCCCGGCGAGAATGTCTGCCCCGGTGCATACGTCGCATGACTCGCCGCAATCGTCGGTTTTCTCTCCAAAGTATGCCGCCACGGTGCGGTGTCGACACGCTGCACGATCGGCCCAATCAAACATCACTCTCGTTTGATGGCGGTGCCGAGGCTCTGTCTCCTCACGGGTCGTCATCCGTTCCATGCTGATCACGTCGGCCCATGAATAGAACAGCACGCAGTCGCTGGCTACCCCGTCGCGGCCGGCGCGACCGATCTCCTGGTAGTAGCCCTCAACCGACTTGGGCATGTCGCGATGGATGACATATCGGACGTTCGACTTGTCTATCCCCATCCCGAAAGCAACGGTGGCGCAGATCACATCTACGTCGTCTCGGATAAAGGCGTCCTGCACCGCAGAGCGTTCTTCCGTCGGCATGCCAGCGTGGTACGCCATCGCCCGGATTCCAAGGTCGCGTAGGTACTTCGCCGTCGATTCGGCCGATGCCCGCGACAGGGTGTAGACGATTCCGCTTTCGCCCTGTCGCGCCAAGCAAAGGCGTCCGATCGACTCCCGCACCTGAATTCGACGCCCGTCGTGTTTTCCCTTCTTGACCACGTGGATCTTGAGGTTCGGTCGGAAGAACGACCCCCGGAATCGAACTGTGTCCGAAAGGCCCAGCTGGGCTTCGATGTCACCCGTGACCTCCTCGGTGGCGGTAGCCGTAAGCGCCAGAACCGGCACGCCGAAGCGGGCCTTCAGGCCACGTAGGTTGCGGTATGCCGGGCGGAAGTCGTGGCCCCACTGGCTGATGCAGTGCGCTTCATCGACGGCGATCAATCGAAGGTCTACTCCTTCGAGCGCCGATCCGACAGACGCCTCCAGTCCCTCGGGCGCGGCGTATACGAGGTCATATCCGCCCCGCCGCATCCGGTTGATCCGCTCACTCCGCTCTGCGGGGTCGATGCTCGAGTTGAGGAACGTCGCTCGCATTCCGATCTCGCCCAGACCATCTACTTGATCCTTCATCAGGGCGATAAGCGGTGATACGACCAGCGTCGTGCCTCCGAGGACTTTGGCCGCCAGCTGGTATGTGAGTGACTTGCCGGCACCTGTGGGCATGATCCCCACGCAGTCCTGGCCCGAGATGATCGCATCGATGATCTCGCGTTGGCCCGGTCGAAACGATGGAAACCCGAACACATCTTGGAGAACGCCGTCGACCCCGTCGAGCCGGGCAGCGACTATCTCGACGGCGAGGTCACGCAGTGCTGCCACATCGGACTCGGCAAACCTTGCTGGTTCCCGAAACCATGCACGGCGCAACCCATCGAGCATTCCACCGGCCAAGGCTGTATCGCCGGTGGCGATCAGGGACCGAAGCTGCTCGATCCCACTCGACACGGCGATCTCGGGCATGCCGGGACGGTAGTGGGTCGGTCCGACAGGGCCTGGAACTCTGCCGTCCGAGCGCGCGGGCCCGGCGATTCAGACGTACTCGAGGGAGGTTTCGATTTCTATTTGGGGTGAGATGCTCCTCGCCACGGGACACCACTCGGCGTGGCGTGAGTGGATCCGCTCCACCGTTTCCTTCTGATCCTCTTGGACTCCCGAAAGTCGATAGGCCACCGAGATCTTGCGCACGATGAGCACCTTGCCGTCGAGATGGACCTCGCCGACCGTCTCTGAGACCAGTGGTCCGTCAGTTGCATCGATGCCGCGCGCCTCCAGCGCGCCCCGAAGGGTTCCGGTCAGTCACCCGGCCGCCGCCGCGATCAGATAGTCGATCGTGGTCGTGGTCGGTGGATAGGCGTCTTCGTCGATCCCGTAGTGCTCGGCGATCTCGGCGTGGACCCCAAACGTGATCGGACCTTCGTGACCTGGTAGGTAGGCCCGGCGCATCGGGCCGCCATACGGTTCGACTCTCACATGGGACAAGTAAACAGGCTCGCTCATGGCACCTCCTGCCGCTGCAGGCTATCGGAGGGCTCGGGAGTAATGCGGAGGCGCGATACTGACCGCAGCACCACGACGAGGAGCCCCATGTTCGAGCCGTACCGACCCGAGCCGTATTCGGACTTCACCGTCCCTGCCAACAAGGCCGCCTACGAATTGGCTCTGGCCGGGGTTTCCGAGCGCTTTGGCGCCTCCTACCCCCTCACCATCAACGGAGAGGCTGTCGAAACCGGCAACTCCATTGACAGCCTCAATCCCTCGAAGCCAGATGAGGTGATCGGGACCTCGGCTTCCGCTGGAGTCGAGGAAGCAGAACAGGCGTTGGAGGCTGCTTGGGCAGCGTTCGGCAGTTGGTCGAGACAAACGGCTGAGTTCCGCGCCCGGATAGGGATGCGTCTTGTCGCCATCATGCGGTCCCAGAAGTATGAGCTTGCTGCGATCCAGACCTTCGAAGCAGGCAAGAACTGGACGGAAGCCGAAGCCGATGTTGCCGAAGCGATCGACTTTGTCGACTACTACGCCCGTCAGGCGATTCGGCTTGCCGAACCTGTCGAGGTGACGTACTGGCCGGGCGAGGAGAATGAATCGCATCTGGTCCCGATCGGCGCCGGCGTGGCGATTCCCCCTTGGAACTTCCCGTTGGCGATCCTCGTCGGTATGGCGATCGGTCCGGTGCTTGCCGGAAACACCGTGGTCTTGAAGCCGGCCTCAAACACTCCGGTCATCGGAGCGCGCTGGATGGAGATGGTCGCCGAGGCCGGGATGCCCGCGGGGGTCATCAACTATCTGCCCGGACCGGGCGATGGGATAGGCGACTACCTGGTAGATCATCCGAGTACCCGCTTTGTGAACTTCACCGGCTCCAAGGAGGTCGGCCTCCGCATTGCCGAGCGGTCCGCTGTGGTCCATGAGGGACAGAAGTGGTTGAAGCGGGCGTTCATGGAGATGGGCGGCAAGGATGCGTTGATCATCGACGAGACCGCCGATCTGGAAAGCGCAGTGGCAGACGCGGTGGGAAGCGCCTTCGGATTCCAGGGCCAGAAGTGCTCGGCGATGTCGCGGCTGATCTTGGTGGAGGAGGTGTACGACGGGGTTCTCGACGGCGTGGCCGCGGGAGCTGCGGCTCTTCAGGTCGGGCCTGCCGTCGAGAATCATCCGGTGGGACCGGTCATTTCGGCAGCTCAGCATCGGTCGATAATGGATGAAATCGCCAAGGGCCGAGAAGAAGCCGACCTGCTGGTCGGGGGAGAGGCCATCGATGGCGGGTACTACATCCAGCCCACGGTATTTGCCGGTGTGGATCGCAATGCTCGTTTGGCTCAACACGAGATCTTCGGTCCGGTGCTGTCGGTGATCAAGGCAAGAGACTTCGACGATGCCCTCGAAATCGCCAACGGGACCGAATTCGGCCTCACCGGTGGGTTGTACTCCACCGATCGAAGTCGAATCGAGCGGGCCCGGCGGGAGTTCCACGTCGGCAACCTCTATGTAAACCGCAAAATCACGGGCGCCCTTGTGGGTATTCAGCCCTTTGGCGGGTTCAACATGTCTGGCTCCAATGCAAAGGCAGGAGGCCCCGACTATCTGAGACTGTTCATGGAGATGAAGACGGTGGCGGAGCGGTTGCCTGGTTAGGGGGTTTTGGCGAATTCTCTCGCGATTCGCCAGGTAGGCGCGATGGCCCTGCTACAGTTGTTCTCGCATCAACTCGTGGGGTTCCCCCGTCTTCTCGTTTGGAAACGGCTCTTCGCGGTGTGATGCAGGAAGTTACGATTGGAAAAGGTGAGATGAATCTTTACGTGGGGAACCTTCCCTTCAGCACGAACTCCGGCGACCTGGAGCAGATGTTTGCCGAGCATGGCTCGGTTACTTCGGCGCAGGTGATCATGGATCGAGAGACCGGCCGTTCCCGCGGCTTCGGGTTCGTAGAAATGGGCAGCGACGACGAGGGCCGGGCCGCCATTCAGGCGCTCGACGGCAACGAAGTTGGTGGCCGTAACCTGAAGGTCAATGAGGCCAAGCCCCGCAACTAGCGGGTCTTTCTAGTAGTTGTGAAGGCGCCCTCCGGGGCGCCTTCACCGCGTTTGGGGTCGCGGGCGATACCGCTCCGAAAGGTTCGGTTCTAGACGCCGAACCGGAGTACGTAGCCCGAGATGGCTGCAAAATGCAGGCTCGCTGCTGCCACCACCAGGATGTGGAACACCTCGTGATACGAAAACGCCCGAGGCCATAGCCGCGGGCGGTTGGTCACCAGCAGCACCATTCCAACCGTGTAGAGCAGACCGCCCAGTCCGATCAGCAGCAATGCGGTCCAGGGAAGGCGTCTGCTCAGTGGCCAGAACACCAGGAGTGCCAGCCACCCCTGCGTCGTCTGCAGCGCGACCGACAACGAGTCTGATGGCCTGTGGCGCAACGTCTTTTCGAGTACACCGATGGCGGCGATGCCCCACTGCACCACCAGGGTCGCCACTTGGATCCAGCCGTCGAGGACGATCACGGCCAAGGGAGTAGAGGTGCCGGCGATAAGGACGTAGATCATGACGTGGTCGAGGCGCTGCATCCGCTGCTTGTAGGTCTCTCGCCATGGGATCGAGTGGTACAGAGACGACACTGCAAACAGACCAACAAGGCTCAGTCCGAATACGACAATTGAGATTCGTCGCCAGCCACCACCGGGAGCGATCGCAAACAGGATGACCGCGCCCACCAAGGCAACTACTGCAGCGGTTCCGTGAAGAAGCCCGCGAACCGGGTTTGTCATTCTTCCCAGGCGGACACGTTCATTTGGGTGCACCGGGGCACCGTAACCGTTCCGGCCCGATATCAGCCGCCGATATACGACATCTCGATCCGCTCCCAGCCATCGGTTCCGTCGGAGCGGATCTCGGAGTAGCGGTCGGTTCGCTCCTCCCAGACGGATCGGAGCGTGGCCACAACGGCAGCATCGTCGGCTTCGCTGCGGATCAGCTCCCGCAAGTCGGTACCGGCGGATGCAAATAGGCAGGTGTAGATCGAGCCTTCGGCGGATAGGCGCAGTCGGGTGCAATCGCCACAAAACGGCGCGGATACCGATGAGATGATGCCGATCTCGCCGGTTCCGTCGACATAGCGGTAACGCGAGGCCACCTCACCGGGATAAGCCCGCTCCAATGGCTCCAGGGGAAACTGGGCATCGATCAGTCCGAGGATTTCATGACCGGGCACCACGTCATCGAGTCGCCACCCGTTGGTGGTGCCGACATCCATGAACTCGATGAACCGAACGATGTGGCCGGTACCCCTGAAGTAGCGGGCCATCTCCAGGATGGCGTGGTCGTTGACGCCGCGTCTGACGACGGTGTTGATCTTTACCGGACCCAGCCCGGCATCGGCCGCCGCTTCGATCCCTTCCAACACTCCCATGACGCCGAACTCGACGTCATTCATGGCGCGGAAGGTGGCGTCGTCGGTGGCGTCCAGGCTCACCGAAACACGATCCAACCCGGCCTGTGCCAGGGCGTCGGCGCGACGCGCCAACAGCGACCCGTTGGTGGTCATCGTGAGGTCCCCGATGCCGGGAATCGCCCGCAGCATCTCGATCAGCGTCGGCAACCCGGCTCGCATCAACGGTTCGCCGCCGGTGAGCCGCACCTTGGTGGCGCCCAGTGAGGTCGTGAGTCGTGCGATGCGAGCGATCTCTTCAAACGTAAGCAGTTGGTCGCGAGCAAGAAACTCGTAGTCCCTCCCAAAGACCTCTTTGGGCATGCAGTAGGTGCAGCGGAAGTTGCAGCGGTCGGTCACCGAGATGCGCAGGTCGCGCATCGGTCGGTGCAGCATATCGAGTGGATCTTTCGGCACTGCGCCAGGCTACCGGGCCTGCAGGGGCAACGATCAGAGGCGTTCGGCGGTCGGGCAATGGGATTCGGTCTCGCCGTTGTGGCCCCGGCTTGGGACCTTCGACCCTGTCGGCTTTGGGTAACCCTTGTGAGATTGTTCACAAGCCGGGAGGGATCGCTGATCGTCGCCTACCGATCCGTAGCGCAATGAACACCCCAGGCCTATGGAGCCTGACGTGAGGACACGCCTGCTTGCCGCGGTGATCGTTGCTTTGCTCTCTGCCGCTTGTGGCAGTTCCACCGCGTCTCAGTCGCCGTTTATCAATCTTGCCGAACGCGTTCCCCTGTCGCCAGAGGGAACCGGTCAGGTAGCGCCACTTCGTGTTGCGGTGGCGGCGATTCTGTCGCCGGAAGGCAACATCGAGAGCTACGGGGCTCTCGCCGACTACTTAGGCCTGAAGTTGGACCGCCCGGTCGAGATCGTCCAGCGTCGCACATACCAGGAAATCAACGATCTGCTGGAGGATGGCAGCGTCGACGTTGGATTCGTCTGCACGAGTGCCTACGTCAGGGGCCACGATGAGTTTGGCCTTCGCCTTCTGGCGGCGCCCCAGATCGCGGGTGAGACTGTCTACCACTCCGAATTGATCGTCCGCACCGACAGCGAAGCTGAGAGCATTGCCGACCTGCGCGGGGTCGTCTTTGCGTTCACCGATCCGATCAGTACTACGGGGCGGGTGTATCCGACCTTCCTGGTCGAACAAATCGGTGAGACTCCTGAGGCCTTTTTTGATCGGACCTTCTTCACCTATAGCCATGAGGGAGCTATATCCGCGGTGGTCGATGAGGTCGCCGACGCCGCAAACGTCGACAGCCTGGTGCTCGACTTTGTACTTGCCCGCGACCCCGACCTCCCCATCAAGGTGATCGATCGCTCGCCTGCCTTCAAGATCCCGCCGGCGGTTGCCTCGCCGAGCCTTTCGCCCCGGCAGACGGCGGAGATTGAGGAGCTCCTCCTGTCGATCGCGGAGGATCCGGCGGCGGCCCAGGTACTTGCCGCCCTCGGAATCGATCGATTCGTAGCGGTCGGAGACGCCGAATATGACGGCGTCCGCGATCTGATCTACCGCGGCGGTTCGACGCCGTGATCGAGGACATGCCTACTCGCTTCGATCGGTTGTCCGATCGCACCAGGCAGATCCTCGGTGCCGTCAGCGTGCGTACCAAGATCCTCGGCATCGTTTTGGCTCTCACCCTGGCGCTCGGTCTCGGAGTGACTTGGCAGGTGAGGACTTCAACTCACGGAGTCCTTCTTGAAGAACTCGACCTTCGCGGAACTGCCATTGCCAGCGACTTGGCGGTGGGCAGCGTTGACCCCATCTTGTTGGACGACACCTTTGCGCTCCACCAGTTGCTGACTCAGACGGTGAGCAATCACCCAGATGTGGTGTATGCGTTCGTGACCGATCCCCAGGGTGTCGTGATAGCTCACACTTTCGGACCGGACGGCTTTCCGGTTCAGCTCGTCGACGTCGGGACAACCGGCGAGCCGTTCCTCTACGACAGTGATGTTGGTGAGATCCGCGATTTCGCCGAGCCGGTGCTGGCAAGCCGGGTCGGCACAGCTCGGGTCGGTTTGTCTGAAGGGAGACTCCACACCCTGGTGGCCGGAATCACCAAACAAATGCTGCTCACCACCCTTGCCGTGGCCGTTGCCGGGATAGCCGCCGCGGTATTCCTCACCTGGCTCCTAACCCGACCGATCCTGGACCTGGTGGAGACCACGCGTCGCGTCGGAGCCGGGGACTTGAGGGCACGAGCTCGCCCTTGGGCGCGGGATGAGATCGGCGTTCTCGCTGAGGCTTTCAACGACATGCTCGAAGACCTGGACGACAGCCGCGCCACCATCGAAACGAAGGAAGCTGCCCGGACCCGCCTCCTGGAGCAGCTGATCACAGTTCAGGAGGAGGAGCGTAAGCGGATAGCCAGGCAGCTTCACGACGGCGTCGGCCAGTCCCTCAATTCGCTGGTTCTTGGGCTTTCTACCCTGATGCAGGGTGACGACTCAATCAATGCGTCGGCCGAGGCGACCCAGCTTCGCGATGTCACGCTCGAGACCCTCGACGGGGTGCGGCAACTCAGTCGCGAACTTCGTCCCAGCGTCCTCGACGATCTGGGCTTGGCTGAGGCGCTCGAGCACTATGCGATGGAGGTCGCCAGCCTCTATCCGGACCTTCTCGTCGACACCCAGTTGGACCTGGAGACCCGACTGTCGCCCGCGGTCGAGATCGCGATCTACCGCATGGTCCAGGAGAGCATGACGAATGCGGCCAGGCACAGCGGCGCCCAGACGCTCAGCGTTGTGGTGGCGCAGCGTGGTGAGAGAACGCAGGCGATCATCGAAGACAATGGGACCGGCTTCGACGTCGAGGCGGTGCGGCGAAGCGGTGAGAGCGTCGGCATCCATGGGATAACGGAACGTGCCGATCTGGTAGGCGGGGATGTGCGCTTTGAGAGCGGTGCCAGCGGAACAACCGTGTTCATCGAGGTTCCAGCGTGAAGGATCCCATTCGCATCGTCCTTGCTGATGACCACACCGTGTTGCGCGCCGGACTGAAGTCGCTCCTGAGCGCCGAGAGCGATTTCGAGGTGGTTGGCGAGGCGGGCGACGGCATCGATTGCGTTGCTCTCGCCGCCGACCTGCAACCGGACGTGATCGTGCTCGACATCAACATGCCGACCTGTGGCGGCTTGGAGGCGCTACCGGCGATCCGAGAATGTGCACCTGAATGCCGGGTGCTGGTGCTCACGATGCACGACGACCCGGGCTATTTGCGTACTGTTCTACGGTCCGGTGGCTCAGGCTTTCTGCTCAAGCAATCCGCCGGCGATGAACTCCTGTCGGCTATTCGCTCTGTGGCCGAGGGTGGCCTATACGTGAATCCCCGCCATGCTCGGGTGCTGCTGGATCAGGCGGCCGCCGACACCGCTCGACGGAAACCTGATGACGAAAAGTATGTGCGCTATCAGTCGTTGAGCGATCGTGAGACCGAGATTTTCAAGCTCACCGCGCTGGGCCACTCCAATGCTGAGACTGCCGAGATTCTCTCCCTGAGTGTCAAGACGGTGGAGACCTACAAGTCCAGAATGATGAAGAAGCTCAATCTCGACGGCCGGGCGTCGTTGGTCCGGCTGGCGCTCGAGTTGGACGTGTTGCGCTAGCCGGGTCGGAGATCGCTTGGGGGCCCGGTCGTGTAGGGGAAGACCCCGACGCTGGTCTCCGGTCGGCACCAGGGAACTCACCTACATCAACAGGGCCTTTGTCTCTGCGAGGTGACTCCTTAGTTTGTGATTCTTCTCACAAGCATGAACGAATCGCCTTTGTCGGATATAACGCCGCGGATCACCTTCCGGGATCCTGGCCGCGACCTGTCGGTGGTTCCTCGTGTTGGGGGGGCGGCGCGTGCTCGGCGCGCAGCACCCCCGACTTGTTCAAAACCACGGTCGAGTCCCCGCACCAGGAGGTCGTGCACGTGAAGGTTACGAGGCGTCGTTTTGTCCAGGGATCGGCTGCGGCCGGTGCCGCGGTTGCCGGCCGCAAGTTCCTTTTTGGCGATCTCGAATCGGTCGTCTCGAGGGCTGCTCCAGGGAGCACCACCCAGCTTCCACTCGTGGAGGACTTCGTTCCCACGACCTGCTGGGTAGGCAAACAGGATTGCGGGATGATGGCTCGTCGAATTGACGGCAGGGTCGTCAGCTTTGCCGGTCATCCGGCCAACCCCCGCAACAACGGGACCCTATGCCCCAAAGGTCACGGCCAGATTACGGCGATCTACGATCCCAACAGGGTTAAGACGCCGCTGATCAGGACCAACGCCAAGGGCACTACAGGCGAGTGGCGCGAGGCCTCATGGGATGAGGCTCTGGAACTCACCGCCGAGAAGGTAAACGAGGTCCGGGCCCGCAACCCGAAGATGGTGTTGTGGCAAAAGGGTCGTAGCAAGGCCAAGAAGTTCTATGACGATGCGTTCGTAAAGGCTATCGGGAGCTCCAAGCTCGGTCACGGCGCCTACTGCTCGGACGCCGGCTACAGGGCGATGGAGTACACCATCGGGCTGCACGGTGTGCAGCACCCCGACATGCGATCCACCAACTACCTGCTGGCATGGGGTTGGAACATCACCAATGCCGGCGGCAACAAGTTCTGCTGGCTCACTTGGCCACAGCAGCTGGTTGAAGCAAAAGATCGTGGCATGGAAGTGACCCACATCGACCCGCGGCTGCGGTCGGCTGGACCGTTCGGCGACGACTGGATGCCGATCAAGCCCGGCACCGACTTGGCATTGGCTTTGGCGCTGTGCCAGCAGCTCATCGAGATGGGCTATGTGGACGTCCCGTACCTCAGCAAGTACACCAACTCGCCATATCTGGTCGGCGACGACGGGCTGTTCCTGCGCCTTCCCAACGGGGTCGACGATGACGGGAACGAGGTCACGGTGGAGGCGGTTTGGGACCCGGCCACCGATGCCCCGGTGCCTGCCGGCTCGATCGATGCGCCGGCTCTCGAGGGGACGTTCTCCTACGAGGGTGCTTCCTACACGACCAGCTGGGATCTGTTCAGGGACCATGTGTCTTCGTCCACACCGGAGTGGGCTGCGGATATCACGGGGCTACAGGCAGCCGATATTCGCCGGATCGCCGAGGACTTTGGTGAGGCAGCGATGATCGGATCCACCACGGTGGTCGACGGGATCGAGATCCCCTATCGCCCGGTAGCGATCATGTCGTACCACATGGCGCAGCAGGAGCTTGGCTTCCAAGCACTGCGGGCCATGACGATGGTCACGATGGTGGTCGGAGCCGTCGGTGCGGTCGGTGGCCAGATGACCGACTTCTCGTGGAAGATCTACAAGAACTACGAGCCGTTCGGCAATCTGAAGGTCGAGGACGGGCCCTACGACTTCACCCTGAAGAACAGCAAGTTCTTCCCGATCAACACGGGACATCCGGGCATGGTTGCCAAAGTCATGGCCGACCCGGCGAAGTACGAGGTAGAGGAAATCCCTGAGGTTGCCATTTTGCACATGGTCAACCCGTTGGCGGCTTTCCCCGACCGCAAGACGATCATGGCGGGCTACGACAAGTTCAAGTTCATGACGGTTATAAGCCCCTGGCTCTCGGAGACGGCGGACTTCTACGCCGACGTGGTCTTGCCGGCAGCGACCATCGAGAAGTACGAGGGTCCGCTCAGCGCCAGCGACGGCTACACCGACGCTCAAACGCTGCGGATCCCACCGATGGACCCGATGTGGGAGTCGAAGGGCGAGATCGACATCTACCTGGACCTCACGGAGGCCATGGGGACTCTGTATGGCGAGGATGGGTATCTGTATCAGGTGAACAAGTCGCTCGGTCTGAAAGACGAGTTTGCGTTGCCTCTCGACACCAAGCCGACTGTACGGGGGATCTTCGATCTCTGGGCCCAGTCCCAGGGCCTCGAAGGTGTTTCGTTCTTCGAGGAGAACGGTGTCCAGGTGAAGGGCCCGATCGCGGCGACCAAGCGTTACGGATACGCGGTAGATCCCCCGTTTGCGGGGGCGGTGCACCGCTTGTACGGCGAGAGCCTGTTGGTAGCCCAGCGTGCTATGAAGGAAAAGGGCGCTGAGGAGATATATTGGCAGGACTACACGGCTCTGCCCACCTGGCGTCAGCTGACATTTGACAAGTCTCCTGCGGAGTACGACCTCACGATGATCAGCTTCCACCAGATTGAGCACAAACAGTCCAGATCGAGCTTTATGCCGTTGTTAGCAGAACTGGCACCTCGGTCGAGGGTGGACATACACCCAGGCACGGCTGAGGACCGCGGGATCGAAGAGGGTGATGAAGTCTGGGTGGAGTCGCAGAACGCAATCACAGGCGAATCCCGCAGGATCAAGTCGTGGGCCGCTCTGACATCATCGATAAGACCGGATGTCATCGGGATGCCGCACCACTTCGGACAGTGGACCAACCCGGATGCGGAGTCTCAGGGGCCGTCCCCGAATGAGATCTACTACACGGGCGAGGGCTATTCGGTCCAGACCGCTGATCAGACATTCCACGTAAAGGTCCGGGTGTACCCGGCCGGAGAGGAGGCCTGACATGGTTAAGTACGCCATGGCAGTTGACCTTGACCGGTGTCAGGGCTGTAGGGCTTGCATGGAGTCGTGCAAGATCGAGAACAATACGGTCGAGTCCGTGTTCTGGATGTACGTCTTCCGCTTGGAGAGTGGGGAGTTCCCGGACACCAAGATGTCCTTCCTGCCTCGTCCCTGTCAGCACTGCGACAACGCACCGTGCGTCAAGGTGTGCCCGGTTGGTGCGAGGTTCAAGAGAGAAGACGGTCTGGTGCTCACCGATGCAGATCGGTGCATCGGGTGCCGGTACTGCGAGTTGGCGTGCCCGTACGGGGTCAACTACTTCAACTGGGCCAAGCCCGAGAAGCGGCAGTACCTCGACTATGACGATCCGGCGGTCACAGCCGTCACAGGAGGTGTCCTGCCTCCGTACAAGAACCCCGATCTCGATCAACTGTACGGCGAGGAGCAGAGGCTGACCGCCGGCGGTGGCCATTTCAAAGGGGTCATGGAGAAGTGCACGTTCTGTGTACACCGACTCGATAAGGGCCTCGAACCGGCGTGCGTCTCGACGTGCCCGGTGCAGGCGCTGATCTTTGGAGACACGGAAGATGAAGACAGCCAGGTCTCCACGATGATCAACCAACGTCCACATTTCCGTCTGCTGGAGGAGGTCGGCACCCAGCCAAGCGTCCTCTACTTCGGAGGGGCCGCCCCCACCGAGGACAGTCGAGAGATCGAAACAGTGAAGGCGAGGGTCTGACATGGCGACAGCAACACATGAAGCAATGCTTCCCCGTGGCGTCGGGCGTCTCACCCGCGGCTGGCTGTTTTTCGTCGTAGCGATGGCAGCGATCTGCGGATTGGGGTGGTACGCCTACATCAGGGAGTACACCGAGGGTATGACCATCACCGGCATGCGGAATGTCGGAACGATGGGTGGAGCCACCTGGGGTCTGTACATCACATTCGTGGTGTACTTCGTAGGAGTCAGCTTCGCCGGGATCACCATCGCGGCGGTCATCCGGCTTTTCAATCTGGATCGGCTGCGTCCTCTGGCTCGGATGGCAGAGATCCTGACGGTGGTCAGCCTGATACTCGGCGCAATCGCGATTGTCGCTGACCTCGGACAGCCATTTCGTGGGATTATCAACCTATTCCGGTATGCGCGGCCGCAGTCGCCGTTCTTCGGGACATTTACGATGGTGATCGCCGGCTATCTGTTCGCCAGCCTGGTCTACCTGTGGCTGACCAGTAGGAGAGATGCGGCTCTATTGGCCGAACATCCGAGCAGACTGCAATGGCTGCATCGGCTCGTCGCAGCCGGGTACACGGATACACGGGCGGAACGCGAGCGGCATTCCAAGGCTACGTTCTGGCTGGCCGTCTCGATCCTGCCGATGCTGGTGGTGGCTCACTCGACCCTCGGGTTCGTCTTTGGCCTCCAGGTGGGTCGTCCCGGTTGGTACAGCGCCTTGCAGGCTCCGGCGTTCGTCGTATTGGCGGGCGTGTCCGGAACGGGTGTGCTCATCGTCTTGGCGGCAATAGTGCGCAAGTCGATGCCGCGGGATGTGGGTCTCGATAACTATGTGTTCGGTTGGCTCGGCCGGTTCATGATGCTCCTGCTCTTCGTCTATGTGTATTTCATGGTCACTGAACTGCTGACCGCGACTTACGCCGGTAGCGAGCGGGAGCTGCAAGTCACCCGAGAAATGCTGTGGGGTGAGTACTCATGGATCTTCTGGTCCTCAGTGGCGCTACTGGTGCTTCCGCTGCTGGGCCTTCTGTACCAATCGTTGAAATCCAGCTGGACGATCTCGTGGCTGGTGGTCTCCGGAATCGCGGTGAATATCGGTGCCATCGGCAAGCGGTATCTGATCGCAGTCCCGTCACAGACCCACGGCCAGTTGCTGCCCTACACCGACGGCTCGTACGCTCCATCCTGGATCGAATGGGCGGTGGTGGCGAGTCTGGTGGCATTCGGAGCCCTCGTCATCGGCGTGTTCATGAAGGTTTTGCCGATCGTCGAGATCAACCATGAAGAGGAGGTCTCGCATGCGTAAGGGATTGACGATCGGGATGATCGTGGTTGGGATTGCGCTGATGGTGATCTCGTACCTCGGACTGACGGCTCCGTGGGGCGCCGAGAGCGTCGCCAACAGTGAGCCAAGAATGCAGTTCGCACCACTCGTGTTCGTCTTGGGCGTCATGATGGCGTTCGGGTCGGCGTTGGTCTACGAAATGCTCCCCGACAAGGACTAAGTCGACGAGAGATCAAATGAGCGATATGAGGGGGACTCTGACCGGAAGCGACCTTGCCCGCATGAGGCAGGGTTGCTACCGCGTCCTGGCCGCGGGATTCAGTCGGCCGTCGCAGTTGCAGGCCGAGCAGATTCAGACAGGACTGGCATTGCTCGAAGACCTCGGGTTGGGGATGTTCTCGTTTACCGCCTCCCTCCGACGATGGGACAGTGCGCTCGCCGATGCGGCTCCAGCCGCGGTTGCTGGGGAGTATGTCAGATTGTTTGGTTCGGGAATGGACGGGGCGGTGTGCCCTCCGATCGAGTCGCAACAACTCGGGGTGAACCTGGTCGGAGACGCGGCCCGCCACGCCGGCAGGATCGAGGATTTGATGCGGCGGGCGGGATTCGAGACCCAGCTCGATGACCGCCCTCCTGATCACATCGTCGTGGAACTCGAGCTGGCGTCGGCTCTCTGTGCTGCGGAGGCAAAAGGGCGGGCCGACGGCGAGACGGGCCGTGAGTGGCTTGAGCGTCAGATGGAACTGATTGCAGTACTTGGCTTCTGGGTCCCCAGCTTTTCGATCACGGTCGGAGAGCGAGACCGAACCGGCGTGTATGCCGCTCTGTGCGAGGCCACCGCAGCCTTTGTGCTTCACGAGAATGACTTGGTGCGCATGCTGCTCGAAGCTGCCGGGGAGACAGAAGCATGAGGTGGGTGGCCTGTTCCGACATCGAATGGGACGATGTCGACATCGGCGTAGATCTAGCGATCCATGACGGTTGGTGCCGCGACCCGAGCGTTCCCGACGATGTCGATGAGGTCGGCTTCATCGGGTGTTTCGAGGATCTGGATCGAGCACATCTCGAACGACGGCTTCGGTCTGAAGGGTTCGATCCCCTCGGTGTACCCGTCGTTCTCCTCACGGACGTGGATCGGGCCTCCGCTACCAGGGTGGGGGCGAGGGTCGCTTCGGCTGCCGCTCGAGTGGCGGAGTACCGCGGTTGCGGTCCGGAGCATCTAAAGCCGGTGATGCCTGCGGTGGTGTCTCGGCGTTCCTTCCTGGCGTTTCGATCCCCGGCGTATCGGGTGGTGCCGTACCCCGACGATTCCTGTGGCGCCGCCGACGGCTGTCGGGCCTGCGTTGCAGCGTGTCCACACGGCGCAATCGACTGGTCGCGGGGGAGCATCACCCAAGATCGGCTGTCATGCGCCGGTTGTGGGCGCTGCGTGGCCGCGTGTCCTGTGGCGGCAATGGTCAATCCCTCCTTCACACCCGAGCAATTGAATGCCGAGATCGCGGCGATCGGGCGCGAGGTGGATCGCTTTGGTGTCGTCCTGCATTGTGCAAGGGGCACAGCGCAGGCGCCGCCCGTCGGGTGGTACAACGTTGCATTGCCCTGCGTCGGAATGATCCTTCCGCATTGGGTGCTCGCACCACTGTCCTTGGGTGCGGCAGCGGTATCGGTGAGCGCATGTGGCTGTGGCAAAGAGCCGGATGCCAACGAACGCTCTCGCTCGGCCGTCGCGTTTGCCCGTCTTTGGCTCACACTGTCCGGTATCGCGGCGGAGCCGCTGATTGTGGATAAACCCTCAGACACTCTGCCGACACCCCTGGATCTTCGTGTCCAAGCGTCGGCCTTCGGTGCCGGGGGTGCTGCGGCGATGGCCGAGGCACTGGCGGGAGAGCCGGTGAGGGGCGATGCCTCCCCGCTCGGACTGGTCACGATCGACGATGCCACATGCACGGGATGCGAAATGTGTGCAACTGTGTGTCCGTCGGATGCATTGCGATCGGTTCCCGATGACGGTGTGTTGAGGATCGAGTTCGATCCAGCCTCATGCACGGCATGCGGTCAATGTGTGGACCGCTGCCCCGAACCCGGCGCGCTCACGCTTGGTGGCGTTGTCGACGCCGCCGCGCTGGAGCTGGGGAAGCGCACTGTTGTCACCCATCAGTTGGTTAGGTGTGTGAAATGCGGAGAGAGTGTGGCCCCAGCAGCGGCCCTGGACCGGGTGGCCGCTGCTTTGGGGGATCAGCCGGCGATTCTGAAACAGATCACATCGGTGTGCCTCGACTGCCGTGGCACCGCCATGGTGTTCTAGGAGCAGTCCGCGCCGGTTCTTCGACCGTCGACCGGTGAATCGGACCCGTTTCGCAGGCGCGTAGGCGCGTAACTCCGCGCCCCGATCGAGAATCGGGTGCGGTCAGTGTCTCACCGCATGCCCGGAACTGGAGCGCGGTGCGATCTCTCTATGGCAGGGTTATGACCTCGAAGCGGCGAGCGGAGGTGCGGAGGTGGTGAGGACCGCCAGCATTCCGGCCTGCGAGCGCTGTGGAGCTCCGATCGCCCCCATGGCGATGCTGGAACGAATCGGCTCGATCCTCGGTGACGACCACGCCGGCACGCTCGACCTCGTGTCGAGGCGCTGCCTCGATTGTCGAGGTTTGGAGTGATCCTCTACCGATGGCGCACATCACGGTGGTGGCCTTCTGATCAGTCGCCGAAGTAGCGAACCCGATCCACAATCGCCCCAGACGGATCGAGGAGGAGCACGGTGTCGCCGGAGTTGTTCCACACCGTCCCATCGGCACACCAGTAGGAGTAGGACCCTTCGTCTTGACCACAACCCGATCGGATCGTTATGACGCTCCCGCCGCCCAGCACGAATCCATCGGGGAATGTGTATCGGTGGACCGATGATTCGTCGCGCACCATCCATCCGGTGAGGTCTGCGTCGGTCCCATCGTTGGTGATCGCGACGAATTCGCCGTTGGGATTCTGGTCGTCGCGTCCTGGCGCATCGGGCTCAATGGCCCAGATCCGCACTTCGGCGCGGGCTCCCGTTGACCCGCATGCGGCTGCATTCCACCAGCCGCGTTCGAGCGCGATCGCTTCCTCCTCGGCGGCGAGAAAGTCGGGGAGCTCGGCATGCTCGCTGGCGATTGCGATCGCACTGCCGTCGAGGATTTGGCGGCGATTGACATTGGTGGACCCCGCAAACAGGTAGACCAGGAGACGGCCGTACTGGTCTTCCTCTGTTCCGACCAGTGAGACATCGCCTTCCGCAACGGTGCCTTCAAGGGTGGCACGCGCTTCGTCGGCCCAGCATTCGCCGTGTTCTGGGGAGTTGATGCCGAGCAGTCGTACTTCGATCTCGTCCCCTTCGACCGTGACCCGCAAGGAATCGCCGTCGAGCACTGCGTCCACTCGTGCCGGCACCGCGCCGGCGATGGAGTCCTCGGTGGTGGTCGTCGGCTGGTCGGCGCTGGGAGTACATGCAGCCAGGAAGACGGCGAGGGCTATGGCAATTCGGCGCACCCGGCGACGCTACTGCACCCGGATGGCTTCCACCTCAAACCGACGCTGGCTGATTGGACGGTGAAGCGTTTTCGCCGATGCTGAGGCGACGTACGACCTGTGAGACATGGTTCCGATCTGAGACGGAGGAGACCCCGCCCCCCGCCATGGACCGCACAGCGGCGACGTGATCCTTGGGGTCTTGGAGCAGCGTCAGGGGCAAGGGCCTCTCCGGTCTGGTTGATCTGGGTCTAAGGTCGCGAATTCTTGTAATGACAGTCCAGACACTTGGTTAAAGGTCTGTGAGGCTGCAGCCGAATCCGTAAGAGGAAGGGAGGCCCGATCTATGCCCTTTGCCAGGGTCAACGGCAACATGTTGTTCTATCGCGAAGTGGGCGAGGGCCCGCTCGCGCTGTTTGTGCATGGATTCCCCCTGGACCACAGCCTGTGGCTGGATCAACTCAAGGGTCTCGCCCATGTCCGCAGGTGCGTTGCCGTCGATCTGCGCGGGTTCGGTAAGTCCGACCCGATCATCGATCGCGCTCTCACGATGGAGATGCTCGCCGACGATCTGGCTGGAGTCATCGATGCGCTCGGTGCCGAAAAGGCCGATGTCATAGCGCTCTCGATGGGCGGTTATGTCGCACTGGCGCTGTACGAGTTGAGACCGTCGCTCGTACGCAGTCTCACCCTTGCCAATACCAGAGCGAGCGCCGACACCGCTAAGGCCAGGGCAGGTCGGGATGCCCTCGCCGATCGACTTCTTGACAAGGGCCGCAGCACCGTCACGAGTGAACTGATCGCCGGCCTATTGGGTCGCACGCCTTCGCGGCGGTCACAGGCCCGGTTGCGGTCGATGATTGAGGGAACTCGGTACGAGACGTTTATCGCTGCGTTGGAAGGGATGAAAGAGCGCCAGGATCGGACGTCACTGCTGTCGCTAATAGATGTACCGACGCTGGTTATCGGTGGAGAAGAAGACGCGATCATTCCCGCTGATGAGGTCCGCGCAATCGCAAAACTCGTTCCGGGTGCCCGCACCGTAATCCTGCCCGATGCGGGCCATCTCGCACCCATAGAGCAACCTGATCAGTTCAATCAGGCATTGATCGAACTGTTCGAGGGGCGCAAGGTCGTTTGGTGGCGCTGACCCCCCGGCCCGACCCGCCTTTCTTGTCTAGTCGTCCACTACCTGGGCCTCGACGCCGTCGAACAACCAGCGCTCTCGGCTCGCACGAGCCTGTTCGACGTCGACGCGGGAGAGCAAGATCATCCCGGCGATGAAGAAGATGACGATCGAGAGAATGGCCGGTCGGCCGGATCCCGTCGTTGCCGAGATCACGGCAAATGTGAGCGGCCCCCAGATTGCGGAGAACTTCGCAAAGACGCTGTAGAAGCCGTAGAACTCGGCCGAGGCCTCCTCGGGGATCATGGATCCGTAGAGGCTGCGACTGAGTGCCTGTACGCCTCCGAGGATGAAGCCGACCACGGTCGCCAGCATCCAGAAGGGAACCGCTTCGCCCTCCGGGAGGAAGAATGCGGCAACCGCCACTCCGCTCCACACGCCGAGCGTGAGGAGGATTCCGCGTTTGGCACCGACCCGGTCGGCGACGATCCCAAATGCCAGTGCCCCGAAGAAGGCGATGAACTGAACGATCAGGAAGGCCACCAGGATCGTTTCGATCTCGAGATTCAGGGTGTCGGTGGCGTATACCGAGGTCATGGCGATCGTTGTCTGGACGCCGTCGTTGTAGAGCATGAAGGCGATAACGAACAACAGGATCTGCTTGAAGCCGAGCAGCTTCTTGGCAGTGGCCAGCGTGCGACGAAACCCGATGCTGGCGTAGGAACTGAACCGGTTTCGCCCGGCGTACTCGGGTGGCAGCGGCGATGCCGTTCCTGTTTCCGGTATTCGGGTCAGTGAGAAGAGCCCGAATCCGAGCCACCACAACCCGGCTGATGCCATACCGATCTGTACCGCCGCCGTCTCTGTGATCCCGAATGACTCATGGAGCAAGATGAGCACCGCGGCCAGCACGAGCTGGAGACCGCCGCCGAGATACCCGAGTGCAAAGCCCTTCGAGGAGACTCGGTCGATCGTGTCATCGGTGCTGATCTCCGGTAGGAACCCGTCGTAGAAAACATTTGCTGCGACGAAGCTGATCTGTGCGAGCAGGAACAGCCCGAGGGTGGGGACCACCATCCCCGGGCTCATCAGACCGAGAGTCATGGTTGTGAGAGCGCCGGCGATGGCGAAGCCCATCAGGAAGCGGCGCTTGGTCGCCGAGAAGTCGGCGATGGCGCCGAGGATCGGCATCACCAAGAACAGCAGGAAGGCGCCGCCTCCGGTGGCGAGGCCCCATATCGTCTCACCGCTGAGAGTCGCTCCAAAGAGGTTGTAACCGGCCTCCGGAACTATCTCATCGGCGAAGAAAGCAGGGAGAACGGCTCCGGCGATCGTCGTGGCGTAGGCGGAGTTGGCCCAGTCGTACATCGCCCACCCGAAGATGGTCCGTTGATCGTTCTTGATCGAAGGCTCCACGGCGTCGGAAACTAGTCGACCTCCCTCGACGGTCGGCTGACGGGGGCAGGGACCTCTGGCGCGAGCCTGCGGATGTCCGGCCCTACCGCGCTGGGCGGGAGTTGTGGCATGTTTGCTGAGCACTGACAACCTCCTTTGAGTCTGTGCAGAGATTGAAGGTGCATTCCCTCCCTGTAAGGGGATGAGAAGCCCGGCAACCCCGGGCTTCTCGTCGTTGGGGATGCAGGATCGATCGCTCAAGGAATCTTCCTGGCCACTTCTGGTCGGCTGGCGTCGCTGACCGGGGGCGGACACACCCCCTCGCTACCCTGCCGGCCATGACGCGTCTTTTCGTCGAGGGTTGGGCTCCTGAGTACGGCGCCTCAGTTGAACCGGACGAAGATCTCCGGGCTGCTGAGGGGTCCGTCGATGTCGAGGTCGAGCAACGGACTTGGGAGCCAATCGCAGGGCTCGACGATGGTATTCCGAAAGTCGCCTTCGTCGACGGAGTGCGCCGGGTGGATGCCCGACTGGTGCTCGACGAACCAACTGGTCCCGTGCCCGGCATCTGCGGTACATATGCGGTTGGCGCAGTCCTGTGGGATCGAATCGAGCCCAAGTCAGATGTAATCGATGCAGCCGTGTCGCGTATGGCGATTCTCACCGGGGGCCACCTTCCCTCGCTCCCGAATCTTGGCTATGGGTTGGTTTTTGATGGCGCATCAGTTCCAGACGACGATCCGGCCTCCCTCGTCCGCGGCCTGCACGACGCCATGCGTCGTGCTGAGGCTCACCTCGCCGAAGAACTCGCCCAGGGCGGATACTTTGTGGTCGCCGACGGCCCTCTCTACGAATACACCGAGACCGACAAGATGGGGTATATCAAGAGCCACCGTCGTTCGTATCTTCCTCCGGAGAAGGGCACGATTCTTGGCCTTCTCGGTGCGGGCGAGCGCACCCCATTGTTTACGATCGGTGAAGGTCGCTATCGCCGCTACTCCTGGTACGTCAGGCTGGCTGATCGAAACGGTGGCCACTCGTGGACGGCCATTGTCCGCTGCGAGGCGTCGGCGGCGCTCGGCTTGGAAACCGTCGCTGGCCTCGCAGACCGGAGCGCTGCGGTTCTTCCGCTGGTGGCATCGGAGGGACATATTGATCCCCGGGCGCCACAGAATCTGGTGCCGATAGCGGCGCTCGAACGGGATCTGAAACATCGAATGGGCGACGCTGGATTGGTCTTGAGGGCCCTGCGGACTGCGTTGGGGGAAGCGGCATGACCGACGATGTGGGCAGGGTTCTGGGGAGCCAACACACCTCGACCAGGGAGTTCCGAGTCGTCATTGGCGAGGAGCGTTATCTGCAGCTCGACGATCTGGTGGTCGTCACCACCGACGTTCCGGGGAGAGAAGCAGTCAGCACCTACGGCGTCGTGACTGAGGTCGAAGCGGTGTACGAGGGAGCCTCATACGAATCGGATACGTTCCGTATCGCAGAGGAGGGCTCGATGCCGGGCGCTGCGGTGCGCTCGGCGCAGGTATCGGTGACGAGAGTCGATCCCGAACTCTGGGTCGCTCCCGATCCCGGTGGACTCGTCGAGCGGGCAACCGGTGAGGCCCGCGACAAGGCGCTGTATACCGACGAGATGGGCAGGCCTCTACCTGTCGGGCTCGGCCGCGATGGTCTCCCCGTCTATGTCGATCTCGACTTCTTCGACGGCCGCAAAGGTGGCCACATGTCGGTTTCGGGCATCAGCGGGGTCGCCACCAAGACTTCGTTCGCCCTCTTCTTCTTGCGGATGCTCACCGGCCGCAGCGACATCGTCGGCGATGCCGGCAAGAACCTGCGAGTGCTCGTCTTCAATGTCAAGGGAGAGGACTTGTTGTGGCTCGACAAGCACAACAAGGATTTCACCGAAGACGATGCCGAGAAGTGGCGTGCTCTAGGCGTCGATGCAGCCCCGTTTCCTTCGGTTTCGCTGTGGGCTCCGCCGCGCCCTCGGTCCGGCGACGTTGCCGTGCCGGACACTGCAGGCCGCCAGGATGTATCGGTCTTCGCCTGGACCCCGCGGGAGTTCATCGACGACGGCCTCCTTCGCTTCCTGTTTACCGACGCCTCTGACAGTCGCAATCAGGTCTCGTTTATTGCCGAGCGAGTCGAGGGGCAATTGCGTCGCTATGCAGTCGACGTCACTGGAGTCCCCGGTGCGGTGGTCCTGCGTGACCCTGCCGAGGGGCACGGTCCCGGTTCGATGGTCACTCCGCATCGCGGTGAACGGGTGATCAAATCGCTCTCCGATCTGGCTGAGGCGCTTGAGGAATTCGTCGACCCCGCTGACGGTGAGCCCGATCAACGATGGACGGGAAGAGTCCAGGCGGGAACCGTGTCGGCGTTTATGCGTCGGTTCTCTGCGGCGGTCATTCGACTCGGCCATCTCATCCGGGCGGGGGAGAGCAGGAGGATCGATCGGGCTGCTGCCCAGGTGACCGTGGTCGGTATCCAGTCTCTGCACGACCTGGGACAACGATTTGTAGTGGGGGCTCTATTGCGGGAAGCATTCGCCGAGAAGGAGGGAAGCGGCCAGCGTTTCCCGTTGTCGGTGGTCGTGCTCGACGAGTTGAACAAGTATGCGCCGCGCGAAGGTCAGAGCCCGATAAAGGACATGCTCATCGACATCGCAGAACGTGGCAGGTCCCTGGGGGTCTTGTTGGTGGGTGCGCAACAGTCGGCGTCGCGGGTAGCACCAGAGGTCTTGGAGAACGCTGCGGTGCGGGTTGCCGGGCGTCTCGACGCCGCCGAAGCAGAGCGATCAGAGTATGGGTGGATGCTGCCATCCACGCGTGCCAGAGCCCGTCTGCTCAAGCCAGGGACGATGGTGGTGTCGCAGCCTGCCATCCCGGTCCCGCTCGTCGTGGATTTCCCTTTCCCCCCCTGGGCAACGAGAAAAGAAGAGGTGGCTGAAGGCGACGACCCATTCGAGGGCTTGGGTTGAGACACCGGTCCCCAGTCCGCGATCCCCACTCTCCAGTCTGCAAAGGCGGCTGGCTGGAGACTGGTAGCTGGTGACTGGAGACTCCTTCCGATGAGGATCCTTCATACCTCTGACTGGCATGTCGGCAAGCGGCTGGACCGTCATGACCGGATGGAGGAACATCGAGCGGCGATCGATGAGGTCGTCGCTATCGCCGACGACGAAGATGTCGATCTGGTCGTCCATTCCGGAGATCTATTCGACAGGCCGACACCCCCCATCGATGGTTTGCGGCTGGCGCTCGACGGTCTCGTCCGACTGGCCAGAAGCGGGGCGCGACCTGTTGTGGTGGTGGCCGGCAACCACGACTCGCCCGAGTTCTTCGAGACCCTGGCCAGATTCCTCGGCCCGTTCGGTGTCCATCTCGTTGGTCAAATCAAAGCACCCGATGAGGGTGGGATTCTCGCCCTCGAGACTGGATCGGGGCGAGCTCAGGTTGCGTGTTTCCCATTTCTGCGAGCCGCACAGACCGTCGATTTCATGGCCAAGGTCGACTCTTGGTATGGCGGATATGCAGATCGGGTCCGCCGGATCACGGAGAGATACGCAGAAGCTCTCGCAGAACGAGCCCGCGACGGTGATGTGACGCTCCTGGTTGCTCACTTCATGGTTGGGGGCGTAAAGGTCCGCACTGGGGTCCCGCGTGGCGAGCGCGACCTTCACATCGGTGAGGCGTACGCGGCGACCCCGCAGGCGATTCCGACTGCGGTGGACTATGTGGCAATGGGCCACATTCACGCGCCACAATCGGTACCCGGAGCTCCCGTGCCGGCCGAGTACGCAGGGTCGCTGCTCCAACTCGACTTCGGTGAAGCGGGCGAGCAGAAACGAGTGGTGATCGTCGAGGCCAAGCCGGGCATTCATGCGACGACCCGCTCCGTCCCGATCACAGCAGGTCGTCCTTTGGTGCAAGCGTCGGGACCCTGGTCCGACATCACCGCCCGCGGCGACCTCGATGACGTATTCCTCGATCTCACCGTCACAACGGACGGTCCGCAACCGAGGTTGATGGATGAGGCAAGGGATCGCTTCGAGCACGTCGTAAAGGTGCGCGCCGACTACGAGCGGGTCGAGATAGAGCGCCGCGGCGCCATCGGTAAACCTCTTGACGAGCTGTATGGCGAGTACCACCAGGAGGCCCATTCTGCGGTGGCACCCGGGGTTCTGCTCGATCTCTTCCGTGAGGTTTCTGAAGAGGTGGACAGTGCGACCCCGTGAGTTGACTTTGCGCGGCTTTCGCTCGTACGCCGAAGAAAGGACATTCGAGTGGCAGGGGCGGGGTCTGGTGGGAATCGTCGGTCCGATCGGCAGTGGCAAGTCCTCGCTGCTCGATGCAATCGCATTTGCGCTGTACGGGAGGACTCCCCGCATCGAGAAGGGTCAGAAGTCGCTGATCAACCAGCGACATGATGCGATGCAGGTCGCACTCACGTTTGAAGTCGACGGAACGCAGTGGAAAGCGGTCCGAGCATTGCGCCGCACCGGAACCGCCGCCCATGCCCTGTATCGGGTCGAGGACGGAGTGGATGTTGTGGTTGCAGACAGGGCGCGCGAGATGGGTGACCAGATCGAAGCGCTACTCGGACTCGACTTCGACGCTTTCCGAAGATCGGTGCTTCTCGCCCAGAACCAATTCGCAGATTTTCTCGAGGCCACGGGAACCGCCCGCAATCAGGTGCTCAAGGGAGTCTTCGGGTTTGATCGTCTCGATTCGATGCGGGCTGTCGTCAAGGCGCGGCTCGACGTTCTCGATAAGCAGTTGGCGACGCTGGCGGGCCGTAGAGCGACAGCCGAAACAGATGCCAAAGACCTGGAAAGCAAGCGCGTCGAACTCGTTGCCGTTGAGCAACGCGCCGAGGCGCTCGATGAGCTGCGATTGCCGTTCGAAGAGGCCAAGGAAGTCATAAAGGCATCCGAGATCAGGCTCGCAGAAGCCCAGAGCCGGCTTGAGCGCCTCGGAGACGTGGGGGATCGGATCCCGGACCGGGAGAGAACCGAACTCGTCTTTGCTGATGTCGGCGATGCTGGAGGGGCTCTTGGCTCTGCAGAGGAGGAACTGGCACAGGCTGGGGTCGCTCATACAGAACTCGCAGCCCACAACGGTGAGATGCTCGAGGAAGTGGGCGGCCGCAGCGGACTCGAGGAAGCCGGAGATCTGGTCAGCGCTTGGAAGGCTGAGCGCACCGGAGTGGCAGAAGCAGAGATGCGTCTTGAGTCAGCCCGAGCTGCCGAGATGGCGGCCGGGGCACTGGCGGGGGCTACGCAGGAAGCCCTGGTGGATGCGCGCCGCTCCGAGTCAGATACGCAGTTGGCCGATGAAGGTGCGCGACTCCGGGTCGTCGAGGCAAGGACCTCCCTGGAGTCCGTCCACGAGGCGCATCGCGTCCACGCCATCCGCTACGACCTGGTGACCGGCGAGGCCTGTCCGGTGTGCACCCAGATGGTCTCGGTTGTCCCCGATCTGGAGAGCCCGGTGTCGCTCGACGCGTCTGGTGCCGCAGTGGACGCAGCCGAGGAAGAAGCCCGTCAAGCAACCGATACCTCTCGCAAAGCAGCAGCTGTAGCTGCCGCTGCCGTCGCTGATGCCAAGACCGCAGAAGATGCAGATGCCACGGCCTCGAGGCAGGCCGCTGAGGCAGCCGAGCTGCTCGATTCGCTGCGGGTGCGTTTGAACGATACGGCTGCCGGTGTGAGCGATCGACTGGGGACCGGCGATCCTGAGGGACTACTCGCCGCGCTCCGAACAGAGGTAGTCCGATCCGATGGAGCCGTTGCCGATGCAAAGACGATCGAGCAGGCGGCCCTGGCCAAGGTGCAGAAACTACAAGAGGAGGCGAGTGGCGCCCAGACAGTGCTTGCCTCGCTGGGGACCGAGCTTGCGACCCTTGCGGGCACGCTTGACCTTGTGGTCGAGATCGGCGAAGCCCCGGAATCTTTGCAGCGAGCACTGGTGGCTCTTCGTGAAGAGTGGATCGCCCAGCAGCAAGCAGCGTCTGATGACAAAGCAAAGGCTGGGGAGGAGGCTTCCGCTGCGCGAATCGCGTTGCGTGACCTCTTGGACGCGGCCGGGTTGGGGGAGAGCGATGACGTGGTCGAAGTGATCGCCGCTGCGCGTACGGAGCGCACCGCCAAGGAAGCTGAGGTTCAGTTGCTCGAGAAGCGCCTCGGCGATCTCGAGCAACTGGCTAGTGATGAGGCCGAATTCGACGCCTCGGCCGAGGTGTTGCGCACCCTCCATACCGACCTGTCGCCGTCGCGATTCCTCGAGTTCGTGCTCGATGAGAGGCGGCGGGCGCTGGGCGACCTCGCATCCGAGCATCTCGAAGTCTTGTCGGCGGGCCGCTATCGATTCGACGAGTCGGGTGACTTCCTGATCGTCGACCTCACGGCCGCTGACGGCATTCGCTCCCCGGCGTCGCTGAGTGGCGGTGAGTCGTTCCTAGCCTCATTGGCGCTGGCGCTGGCGTTGGCCGAGATCGTGGCTCGGGAGGGAGGCAGACTCGATGCGTTCTTCCTGGATGAGGGCTTCGGAAGCCTCGATCCCGAACACCTCGATCTCGCGATGGATGGAATCGAACGTCTAGTCACCTCCGGCCCCGATCGATTGGTAGTAGTCGTGAGTCATGTGCCGGCTGTGCGAGACAGGGTCGAGGATCTGATCGTGCTCGACCGCGACGACGCCACCGGCAACACACTCGTTGTGTCGGGCGCCTCCGCTCCGTAGTCGGCCTTGGTGCATTCGTGGGCCGGAGTGTCTAGCTCCGGAATGCCCACCACGAGATGGCCCCACCCATGAATGCGACCGCCACGAGGAACATGGCGTAGATCTTGGTCTGCGGGCACCCCTCGGGGCATGCCGGGTCGATGCCCGCCGCGATCGTTTCGCCCACTATGGGGTCTGCTTCATCGATCGCGACTTCGCTGTCGGTGACGGAGCCGATCACAGGTGCAACCTCTGCGTCGTGAGCCGTCGTGCTGGAACTTGTCGTTCCGTCCGAGACGGCGGCGGTCGAAGCCGTGGTCGCGCTGGTGGTCACAACTACTTGGGTTGTGGTCGTGATTGCGGGAGTCGTCGTGGTCGCGCTGGTGGTCGCAACTACCTGGGTTGTGGTGGTGGTTGCGGGAGTCGTCGTGGTCGTGGAGGTAGTGGTCGGAGGCAATGTGGTGGTCGGCGGGCTTGAACCAGCGGTCTGGACAAAGACATGCGTCGTCCAGATGGTGTCACTGCCGTCGACAATCACCCCAATGCCTGCCGTATCGAAGATTGGATTGAGCAAGTTGGCCTGGTGGTTGGGAGATTCCCAGAACCCTTCGAAGAGCCAGCTGCAGTCTTCGGACCCGGTGGCGTACCCAACGTTTTCGCCCCACGCCTGCCAGCCGTCCGGCAGGACCGGATTGAGTTGGGCTGGAGTCGAGTGGAATAGGATTCCTTCGCTTGCCATGGCGTCGGAATGGGTACGGCCGTACTCCGACAGTGATGGGGACATGACCATGGCGGGAGCGCCGTTGGTGGCTCGTGCCGCGTTGATGTGATCGAGAAAACACACCTCCAGCTCGACAGGCGTTGCAGCGCGGGCGATCGGTGCCAGCAGCATCGCCAGCGATGTCGCCGCAGTGATCAGAACGGCGCGTCGCAGCCCTGTCGCCGTGTTCACCTGAAGCCGCCCTTCTCGAGTCGTTGTGACTCGAATCGGCCTGCCCGGTGCGGTTCTTGAGGCGCCGGGTCAGCGACGGGCGGTGAGTTCGCCGGCAGACCGCTAGGCATCGCGGATTCGTATCCGTCCGCCGCTCGCCAGCAACGCTGCGCCGTCGAGGGCGACGACATCTTCGTAGCGCTTTTGGAGGTCGGTGGGAACCAACACGGCACCACGCCGCCGAGGGGTAGCGGGATGGGCAACTCCTGGGGCTACCATCCCCGCCCCGATGGCACGTGTCGGGATTCTCGGACTTCCCAACGTCGGTAAAACGACGTTGTTCAACGCGCTCACCAGCCTCAGCGCTCTCACCGCGGCCCACCCGTTTTCGACTACTGAACCGAATGTGGGGGTAGCCAAGGTGCCCGACGATCGGCTCGACCGGATGTCCCAGTTGGAAGACTCGGACAAGACAACTCACGCCACGATCGATCTGCTCGACCTCCCGGCGATGGCGGGCTCATCGGGGAGCGGATTCGGCGCCCAGTTCTTTGGGCGGTTGCGTGAGATGGAGGCTCTTGCGGTGGTGTTGCGAGCATTTCACGACGATGCCGTCCCCGATGCCGACTCGGGGGTCGACCCGGTGACTCAGGCCGAAACGCTGTTGCTCGAACTCACCCTCGCAGACGCCGAAGTGTTCTCCCGTCGTGCTCTCAAGGCTGGGAAGGAGTCGATGTCCGATGCGTCCCTCAAACCGGTCGCCGCTGCCATCGCCCGCGCCGCAGCACACCTCGAAGAGGGTTTGCCGCTGCGAGTTGGCACCTGGACCGACCAGGAACGCGCCGCATTCAGAGACCTTGCCCCACTCACAATGAAACCCGCCGTCTGGGTGGTAAATGTCGATGAGGGGTCAACCGCATCCGAAGGTGCCGCCATGGTCGGCGCTGTTGTGCCAGACGGCGACTTGGTGGTCGCCCTTTCGGCCAGGATCGAGGAGGAGGCGGCACAGCTGGATCCGCAGGACCGTATCGAACTACTCGATGGATTGGGATTGGGCGAGGGGGCGTTGGCGACGATGGTGCGCGCCATCTACACGGCGCTCGGACTGCTTTCGTTCTTTACGGTCGGGCCGAAAGAATCCCGGGCCTGGACCGTTCGTGCCGGGGCACCCGCACCCGAGGCTGCCGGGAAGATTCACAGCGATCTGGAGCGCGGCTTCATCCGCGCCGAGGTGTTGCCCATTGACGCCGTCATCGATGCCGGCGGATGGGATCCGGCGAAGGCAGCAGGTCTCGTTCGCCTCGAAGGCAAGGACTACGTCGTTGCTGAGGGAGATGTCATCGTCGTTCGGTTCTCCGTATGACCGCCCGGGCATAATGGCCCCGTTCCTTCGAACTGGAGAGTTGCCCTCGTGAGACTGATCGTCGTCGGTGCCCGTGGGGCTACTCGCGATTTGCTGCGACGCCTCGGGGAGCGGTGGGAGGTGACGGTTGTCGATCCCGACGTCGATCTGCTCGCCAAGGCCGCCAACGTCAGGGACATCGAACAGATTGTTGGCGACGGTTCCAGTCGGGTGACGTTGGGCAAGGCGCGTGTAGACGAGGCGGACGCAATAGTCGCCGCGGCCGGAGATGACGATGTAAACCTGGAAATCTGTCGGATTGGCATCGATGCGGGCCTCGTGCGAGTGATCGCAATGGCAGTTGATCCCGAGCGTCTCTCCGATTACCGAGACCTGGGCGTGCCTGCGTTTGCTCCGGCTTCATTGGCGGCCCGACAGCTTGAGATGCAGTTGGAGCCGCGCCGCGTGTCTTCGACGTCTTTTGCAGATGGGAGAGCTGAGGCACTCGAAGTCAAGATCGCCGGAGACAGCCCCGTCCGGGGGATGGCACTGAAGGACCTGCATTCTGACGCGTGGATAGTCGCTGCAGTAGTGCGCGGTGACAGTTTTGTTGTTCCTCATGGATCAACCGTCTTGCAGACCGGGGACCTTGTCACCGTCGTCGGCGCGACTCACGATTATTCGCTGATCGTGCGCACCTTCACCGCAGGCGAGGCGCGCTTCCCGCTCGATTTTGGCAAGGGTGTATTGGTGGCGGTCGATTCGGCGGCGGATGCAGATGGGCCACTTGGAGAGGCCTTGGCGCTCACCAGGTCGAGCTCTGCCGCCGAGATCATCGTCGCCCACCGCGATGTCCGCACTATTCGTGACGAATCGCAGGCAGCCGAGATCGAAGCACTGCTCGATCGTGTGCGCGGATACTCCGAAGGAGTCGATATTCGGCTGCACCCAATCGATGGCGTTCCATCGCGCAACATTGACTCGGTCATCGCAGAGCAGAGCGTGGGCGTCGTGGTGGTACCGGCCCCTCCGGCCGACTCGACTAGCCGGGCCAGGGCCGTTCGTATGCTGCGTCGCACCGCCCACTGGGAACGACCGGTTCTCTTTGCTCGGGGGAGTCATCCCTATCGCCAGGTGGTCACTCCGGCCAGGGCGACCCCTGCCGGCGTTGCCGCTGCGCGGGCTGCGATCGACATCGCCGGTTCCGGCAACGGAAGTGTCACCGCGGTTGCCGTCGTAGCTCCCGCGTTTATCACCGGTTCTGACAATCGAGAGGCAGCTGTACGAGCGTTGGCCCTGGTGCGCGAGGAGGCATCTGTGCTCGACGTCCCGGTGCACCGAATCTTGCAGCAGGGCAATCCGGTTCGCCTGATAAAGGCGACGCTTGAGGGCGCCGGGTTGCTGGTGCTTGGTCGGGCTGCCAGTCGGTCAACCTTGCTGACGCCCGGCATCGTCGGGCACCTGCTGGATCGATCTCCGGTGAGCGTGCTTGTGGTACCGGGTTCGCAATGATGGGTCCGATGCTGCTGGCCGCCGAGAGCGGAAGTCTTCCCGACCACGGTATCGCTACTCCGGTATCACTCATCCTGATCGCAGCAGCGGCGTTCCTCATCCCTTTGCTCGCCGGACGCATCAAGATTCCCGCGATCGTGCTCGAGATCGTTTTCGGCGTTCTCGTCGGGCCGGTGCTCGGCATTATCGAGCCCGGCGAGGAGCTGCTGGGGTTCCTGTCGGAGTTCGGACTCTTCTTGCTCATGTTCCTGGCTGGATTCGAGATCGACTTCACCCGACTAGAGAAACAGGGTCCGTCACAGCTATTCAGCGGTCTCGCATTGTTTGGGCTGTTCCTCGGCGCGGGTTGGTTTGGCGCAGGATTGCTTGACGTATCGAGCGTCGACCGACGCCTCTTTCTGACCTTCCTTGTCGCTGCAGCTGCGTTGGGCCTCGTTCTTCCCGCCCTGAGAGAAACCAGGCGTGCTTCGACCCGGCTGGGGCAGGTGGTGCTGATAACGGCTGTGTTCGCCGAGGTGGGGAGCCTGGTCGGCATCGTGGTGCTCAGCGTGCTGGCCGAGAGCGGGTTTGGTGTCGAGTTGCTCGCCATTCCAGCGTTGCTGGCGATTATCGCGGCGACCCTGGTTGTCCTTCGCCGGGCCGCGTGGTGGTATCCAGAACGGTTCGAGCGTTTGTTCCAGGCCGACGACCCTGCCGAAATGGGCACCAGGGCGACCCTGGCGCTTCTGTTCATCTTTGTCGGGTTGTCGACTCTGCTCAATGTCGAGGCGATTCTCGGGGCGTTCCTGGCCGGGGCATTGTTCATCTTCGTCTTCCGCGACCCGGGTCAACTGGAAGAGCAGCTAAACGGGTTCAGCTTCGGGTTCTTCATCCCGGTCTTCTTTATCAACGTGGGCATCGAGTTCCCCTTGTCTGAGCTGGCTGATGGAGAGGTACTGAGGCAGGCGCTGGCGTTGATCGGTGTGGCATTCGCCATCAAGCTCATCCCCTCTCTGCTGCTCGTGTTGAGACGCTTCCCGCTGCGTGAGGCACTCGCCGCAGGGTTCCTACTGGCAGGCCAGCTTTCGGTGATCATCGCTCTCGCCGATCTCGGATTCGACCTGGGGCTTCTTTCGAGCGGGCTTCGGGCCGGCGCAATCATGCTGGTGGCGGTTTCGGCGGTGGTGTCACCGATCGGATTCAGACTCTTGGCCCCGCCACTTCGCGAAGAGCCGAACAACACCGGCCCGCGTCGCCTGCTGGGAAGCTTGTGAGCCGGAACAGGCGGGGGAATTGACCGATGCGGGCCGTAATCCAACGAGTCTCCAGCGCAGAGGTCCGAATCGCCGAGTCCGTGGTGGCCGAGATCGAGGCCGGCTTGGTCGTTCTGCTTGGGGTCGCAGTAGGTGACGGTGAAGCCGAGGCGGCAGCTATGGCAGGCAAGATCGCGGGCCTGCGCGTCTTTGCCGATGATGCGGGACGAATGAACCTCGATCTTGCCGAGACGGGAGGATCGGTGTTGCTTGTAAGCCAGTTCACGCTGTTAGCGGATCTCCGCAAGGGTCGCCGCCCTTCGTTCGTCGCCGCCGCCGACCCTGAGGATGCGACGCTCCTTATCGATCTGGTGGCCACGCTCCTGCGTGAACGAGGGGTGGCGGTGGCCGAGGGCGAGTTCGGAACCCATATGGAGGTCGAACTCCTAAACGATGGCCCGGTGACCATTGTCATCGATGCGATCGACGGATCGATTCAGTAATCAACCCACCCGCGACGGTGAACCAGTTCTTGGACGAACTTGGGAGCGGTAAGCGTCATCACTCCGATGGCCATCCACACGAGTTGATCATCCGGTTCGAAGCCCCACCACATCGGCCAGTCATTCGCCGCCCACGCGATTGCACCAACGAAATGGGCGGTGAGTCCAAGAATGGCTCCTCCGGCGGCACGGAAGAGCTTTGCTCCTACTGCTGCGACCGGCATGACAATTAGCATTCCAATCGGCCAGATCACAGCGGTGACACCGGATGCGACACCGAGTCCCTTGCCGCCTCGGAAGCGGAACCACGGATTGAGCACTTGCCCTCCAATCGCAGCCACTCCGGCTCCTACCGCACCCCAGCTTCCGGCCAGTCCGTTGCCGGCTGCCACTGCGATGGCGCCCTTTGCCAGATCGATTAGAAGGACGGTCCCGGCAGTGGCCTTGCCGGCGACTATAAGAGCGTTGGCGGTACCTGGATTGCCGGAACCGGATGACCTGAGATCGTGGCCTCGGATGCGCGACACCGCGTCGGCAGAGGGGATCGACCCGATCGCGTATCCGGCGAGTAGTGCCCAGATCACTGGTGGTCTTCCAGCCAGCTGGTTCCTGCGTCGCAGAAACGGGAGAAGTCGCAGAACCTGCAGATCTCACCGGGCTCGGCGTCGTACGGTCCTGCTGCTGCCCCCGACACGAGTGTTTGTAGGTGGTCCGTCGCCGCGCTGAGCCACTGCTCGTCAACCGTCTCCGATTCGGCCACTACCTCGTCTCCGCCGAAGTAGGCGAAGGTGACCACGATGCTATTGGGGGTTTCCAAGCCGGCCAGCGGCGCTTGCGACGCCGCGACCGCGTATGCCTCTAGTTGGACCTTGCGGGACGGCAGGCTGCTCGGTTTGCCGCTCTTGAAGTCCACAATCTCCCAGGACCCGGGTTCGGGTTCGTAGATGGCGTCGATTCGACCGCTCACGGCCGATTCACCGATGCTGAGCTCAAATGGGGCCTCGATCAGAACCGGCCGTGCCACAGCGAAGCGCGAGCCTACGAATCGTTCGTAGGAGGATTCCACGGGTTGGGGCGGTGCCTCGTCACCCAGTGACTCGTCGTAGAAACCGGGGACGGCCTCATCAAAGGCCACCGTGCCCCGATGGTGGAGTTCGATTCTGCGGTGGAGAGCGACGCCGCGCCGCGCCGCGGCGGACGGGCGGCGGGGAAGACGGTCGACGTGCTCCCAGCGAAACCGTAAGCCACAGCTGGCGTATGTCACCAACCCAGTCACCGAAGTGCGGAACCGGTCGTCGGCAGCAGGTGTCACCAATGGTTCCGGCAAACCGTCGAGCTGCATTCCAAGCTGGTCCACGGCTGCATCGTATTGGGCGGTGATGCCCGCGTCGGCAGCCAGCCTGCTTGAAAAGCCCTCATCGGAGATGGCGTCACGCAGGGCTGCGATGTGGCCGTCGGCGAAATGCGGATCGGGGACGGTGCCCGAGTCGGCTTCGAGTCGAAGCGACTTGGGCGGATCGCCGGCTTCGACCACTCGGCCCGCGAAGGGGTCGGCTAGATCATCGATGATCTCGAAAAGCCGGCTTGGGGCCCGCGGCTTGCCGTCGGTGTACCACCAGGCGCCGGAGGCAACGACGGTTTCGGCGGCTCGGGTGACGGCAACGTAGGCGGTGCGCCACTCACTATCTGCGTGAGTCGCACGCAGCGCCGTCTTGCGCTCGACGTCGGTGCCTTGCAGATCGGGCAACGCGTCGTGGTCGAGTCTCAATTCATGGGGGAGGACCTCTGCGTGGGAAAAGGGGTCCTCGTACCGGATTACTTGTGAGGGAAAGGTGCCGGCGACCAAGGCAGGTAGAAAGACGACAGGCCATTCGAGGCCCTTAGCGCGATGGACGGTAAGCATGGCTACGGCGTTTTCGCCAGATACGCGGGCGGTATCGAGTTCGGCACTGGCGGAGTCGTCGGCCAGTACCTCCAGGTGGTCGAGGAAGGCATCGAGAGATGGTCCCCCCTCGAGCGGGCTCCAGTCTTCCGCAAGGTCGAGGAAGCGATGGATGTTGAGGCGTGCCGACACTCGAGCGGCCTCCGGTAGCGCTTCTATCTCCTGCCACGCTCCGGTGTGATCGAGTACTTGCCTGCATAGCTCTACGAGGCTCACCCCCTGGGCCGCAGCGAGCAGCGTGCGATATTCCGAGCGGAAGGAGCGCAAGCGGCGCTCGGGTTCTGGGGCCAGATTTTCGACCTCATCGATCGAATCAGCAGCTTCCAGCAATGCCCACCCGATTGATGCCTCTTCGGATGCGTCACGCCGTTGGCGGCGCACCCAACTCGCCAGGGGAGCGAGGTCACCCATGCCGAGCCGGAATCGGCTTCCGAGCAGTATTCGAATGAGGGCCGGAGCGTCGTCGGGTCGGCCGAGAATCCGCAACCACGCGTGCAAGTCTGTGACCTCGGGCACGTCGAGCAGTCCGCCCATCGATGCGACCTCGACGGGAACACCGGCGTTGACCAGCGCATCGCGAATCGTCGCCATCTGGCGATGTTTGCGAAACAGGATTGCAATCTCGCGCCAGGGCCGTTCCTGCTCGACGTGAATTCGAAGGACCTGATCCGCAATCCACCTGGCCTCGGCTACTGAAGAGTGGAGCCAATGCGCCTCGATCTTGCCGATGGGGGCCTGGTCTCTGGCCAGCAACGAAGGGAGGGGTCCCGGGGTCGAAATCTCTCGTCTCACCGAATTGGCCAGGTCGACGATCGAGATTCCCGACCTCCAAGACGTTGCCAACTCGAGCGAGGTGGCGGGCGTCCCATCGGGATGCGCAAAGTGCTTAGGGAAGCGCTCGAAATTCTGTGGCGATGCTCCCCGCCATTCATAGATGGTCTGATCGCTATCGCCTACGGCGGTAACAGGGAATCCTCTGCCGAAGATCGCCAGCAGCATTTCTCTTTGGCCGGGGTTGGTGTCCTGGTATTCGTCGAGGAGCACAAGTCGGTATCGACTTCGTACCCGCTCGGCGACCTCGGAGTGGGTGGTGACGATCGCATGCGCTGCAGTGACCAGGTCCGCAAAGTCGACAACTCCCAACTCGCGCTTGCGACGGTTGAACTCGGCGAGAATTGCACCGATCTCGCGTCGGGCTGGACCAAGCTCCTCGACTCCGGCGCTATCGAGATCGGACGGAAGTCTCAAGTGGTCGCCGAGTGTCGAGGAGAGGGAAAGCAAGCGGTCCACCGTCCTCCCGGCCTGGGTGAGGTCGAGGAATTCACGACTCTCGGACCCCATCGCGTCCCGCAGCAACTGTCGAACATATCCGGGGGTCACGAGACGTACTGAGCGAGGAACGCCTATGAGCGGTCCGAATTCACGGATCAGCCCGTAGGCAAACCCGTGGTAAGTCGTAACTTCGACATCGCGGCCATTGGCCACCGACTGACCGAGCCGGCCTCGAATCCGCTCGGTCAACTCGCCGGCCGCTTTGTTGGTGAACGTGATGCCGAGGGTTTGCTCGGGATCCACCTCACCCGAGGCGACCTTCTCTGCCAATCTCCACGCCATCGTCGAGGTCTTGCCGGTTCCGGCTCCGGCGGTGACCCGCAACGGTTGGAGCGGAAATTCGATGATTGCGCGCTGTTGTGGGGTCGGTTTCATGCCAGGAATGCCTCCCGGCCCTGAGGCCACTCTGGGCATACGATCCGCACCGCACACCGTTCGCATTGGGGTCCCGGTGTGGCAGTCCATGACTCGCCGATGATGCCAACTGCTGCTTCCTCCAGGGTTCGGCCGACATCATCGATTCGATCCATCTCGAGTTCGCGGGTGAGGATCGACTTCGACCGACTGTTCATGCCGGCAGCGGGGAACCAGTACTCACCACCGCCGACCGGCAGCTCGGCGGTGTGCCGCGTGCCCAAGACGTACAGACCAAGTTGGATCGACTGCGCAGCTTCCCCCACGGTTGGCACGGTCGTCCCGGTCTTGTAGTCCACGATGTGGAGCGCATCTCCGCGACGCTCTACCCGATCGATTCGTCCAGTCCAGCGAACACCGGCGAACTCGAAGTCGATCTGCTGCTCGAGCCCGGCGGCGGGTCCTGAACCGGGCCACAGCGCGTACAGACGGGTGATGATGCGGGCGGCCCGCTGCTTCCAGGCGGCAGCCCAAGCCTCGGCACCGAAGACGCTCGGCTCAAACTCCTCATCGAGGGCCGTCAGTGCTTCGTCGACGGTGGCGTGCTCATCTCCGCGGGCCTTGGCGAGTCGCTCGGCTCTCTCGAGCGCTGCGTGAATGGCGGAGCCCAGTTCTTGATACGCCGAGCCGCCCCTATCGACACGCAAGCGGCGCTCGAATGCGTATCGGCGCGGGCAACGCATGTAGGAGTCGGCCTGACTTGCCGAAAGCGTGGGATCGTCCTCGACCAGACCGGTGTCGGGCCCGCGCTCGAGGATTCCGGCAAACGTCCGCGGGTCGCGGGGACGCCACGCAGCGGCTGCAGTCAAAACCTCGAGGGAAGCGAGCCGATCGGCCAGCGCAAGAGTCGGATCGGCGACTCGCCGTCGCAGCCATGCCTCGGCCTCTTCCGGGGTGGTCGGTTCCGACCATGGCGTAGGCGGGAGTGCGGCCTCTGCCATGTCGGTTCCCGCCACCAGAGGAATGAACCGGCTGGGAACGCCTTCTCCGGTGTCCGACCCGGTCGAGGTGCACGTCCACACCACGCGGCGCGCCGCCCGACACATGGCGCTGTAGGCCAACCGCTTTTCTTCCTGGAGGCGGAATATGGCATATGCCGCATCGTCAGAACCGTGGGAAGGGGAAAGGTGTCTGGTCCCGAGGAGCGAATCGCGGGGACGGAGGTCCGGGAGAACCTGCTCGCGAGCGTCGGCGATGAACACGACGTCGAATGTCATTCCTTTCGATTGGTGCAGTGTCGTGAGCGTGACCCGGTCGGCGGCACCTCGATACTCGAGCAGGGGAGTGGCCTCGAAGTCCTCCGTCTCGGTCATCCGGGTGTAGTCGAGTAGCGACGCCGTCGGGTCCCGATCGGCGAGGCGCGCCAGCGTCTGCGAGAACGACGCCAGGGCCTTGCGATCGTCGCTGCGGATCGGATCGTTGACGACGTCGGCGAAGACGGCGAGACCACTCCAAACGCGCCAGAAACCGGCGACCGCAGAAAGCTCTACTGCCCACGATGGATCACGGATCAGGCTTGCCAAGTCATCGCCGACATCGACAGACCGCAACGCTTCGTCCCATCCCGAACGGAACGCCTCGCGCTCGGCTTCGCGCCCGGCCGCAAGGGTGAGGCCGACGAGTGGCCCGAGTAGAACCCGACGCAGAGCTGCGTCTGCGTCTGCTCCGCTGCCGGTGGCTGCCCGAACTAGATCGAGTATGGGTCGGATCGCAGCGTGGTCGACCAGCCGAGAATCTGGTCGCTCGTGGGGGATTCCCCTCCGTTCGAGCGCCCGGGACAACTCGGGCAAGAATCGGCGTTTGGACCGGACGAGGACGGCTATGTGTCCATGGGGGACACGATCGCGCAGGACTACCCGCTGGATCTCGGACGCGATCCAATCGGCTTCTTCGGAGTGCTGGTCGAAGCAATACGTTTCAACGGTGCCGCTGCCTGGGGCGGGTTGCATCGGGCCGGCTGCTCCGGGTAGTCCGGCGCCTGCAGTGACCCTGACGGCGGCTTCGAGAATCGTGGCCGGGACCCGAAACGATGTACCGAGCACGATGCGACGGGCCGGCGCGTCGACCTCGTCGCGGAATTGGTCTGGGAAGTCGGCCACATTCGATAGCTCGGCGCCGCGAAACGAATACACCGACTGGTACGGATCTCCAGCTGCGGTCACGTTCTTGTGGCCAGATACTCCCGCGACGAGTGCTGCCTGGGCGACCGTGGTGTCCTGGTACTCGTCGACCAACAGGTAGCGGATCGTTTCGGCAAGCCGAGTCCTGGTTGCCTGTTCATCAAGGAGCTTTACCGCTTCGGCTTGAAGCGTTCCGTAGTCGATGCGGCCGCGCTCAACAAGGGTGGTTCGGTATCGCGCCAGAAACTCGGGAAGCCCCCGCCAATCGGCTCGCTTCCGAGAGGCGATCGACGCCCCGTCTTCCAGTCGCTCGGCGGCTCGAAGAGTGAAGTCGGCGACCTCATCGGCAAAGGCCCGGTCTCCAAGCACGGCGCGAAACATCTGAGGCCAATGCGACGGGTCTTCGGTGGCGAGCACCTCTCCGACGAGCTCGATGTGCTCCGGCCCGGTGAGCAGCGACGGGACCGTACGCCAGTCGCCCGCCGAGCCGTGGGCCTCGATGATCCGCATCGCCAATGAATGAAATGTCGACGCGGTGATGCCGCTGCTCGATCCGAGCCCGGCCGTGATTCTGTCGCGTAGATCGGCTGCGCCTCGGCGAGAAAACGACAACACCAGGATCTGGTCCGGCTGCGCCCTCCTCGATTCGATGAGGAAGCGAGCTCGGCGGACGAGAAACTCGGTCTTTCCCGAGCCTGGGCCCCCGACGACCAGTTGAGGGCCGTCGGTGGCCATGATCTCCCGCTCCCAATCATTCGGCGCCAGCACGGTTTCGGAGGTCACGACCTCACGCTACCCAAGGCCACTGACAGTTCTCGGGGTCGGATAGGGTCTGTTGAGTTAGATTTGTCGTTGCCCGGCGAGGGAGGTCCGTTGCAGAAGGAGATCCTGGACGACGTCATGCGCGAGTGGGATTCTCCGCTGTACGCGGAAGCCGTTTCCACATTCAATCGTGTGGCTGAAGTCATGCACCTCGATGAGAACGTGGCTGAACGACTGCGAGTCCCGCAGCGGGCGATGGTTGTCACTTTCCCATATCGCCTCGATGACTACTCCGAGGTTGAAAGTCTCTTCGGCTACCGCGTCCAGCATGTGCTCACAATGGGCCCGACCAAGGGCGGTATCCGGTTTGCTCCTGACGTGAACCTCGGTGAGGTGGCCGCGCTTGCCATGCTGATGACATGGAAATGCGCCATCGTTGGGTTGCCGTTTGGCGGAGCAAAGGGCGGGGTTCGGGTCGACCCGTACGCCCTGTCTCGCGCCGAGAAACAGCGCGTTACCCGTCGCTACACCGCCGAGATCATCAACGTCATTGGGCCGAGCAAGGACATCCCTGCGCCTGACATGGGCACCGACGAACAGGTAATGGCCTGGATCATGGATACCTATAGCCAGCAAGTAGGGCATTCCGAACCCGCCGTTGTCACCGGTAAACCTCCTGCCCTCGGCGGCTCGGTGGCTCGGCGAGAGGCAACTGGGCGCGGTCTGGTCAGCCTGTTGCCGCTGGCCGCCCTGCAGCGCGGCGTCGACGTGGATGGCGCCAAGGTTGTCGTTCACGGGTTTGGCAACGTCGGCAAGTACGCCGCACTGGCGGCGTCCGAACTCGGCTGCAAGGTGGTTGCGATTTCTGATCACACTGGAGGCTTCCTCAACGAGACCGGTATCGATATCGACGAGGCGATTGCGTATGTCGAGCAAAACAAGGTGCTCGAGGGCTACGGCGGCGGTGATCCCATCACCAACGAGGATCTATTCAAGGTCGACTGCGACGTGCTGATTCCGGCGGCAATCGGAGGTGTGATTACTCCAGAGGTCGCTACGGGACTGACTGCCAAGGTGATGCTGGAGGGTGCCAATGGGCCGACGTTGAGCAGCGCCGATCCGATTCTCAACGATAAGGGAGTGTTGGTCGTCCCCGACGTGCTGGCCAACGCGGGCGGAGTCACGGTCTCGTACTTCGAGTGGGTTCAGGACCTCCAGAACTACTTCTGGTCCGAGACCGAGATCGTCGGAAGGCTGCGAGAGATCATGAGCCGATCCTTCAACGACGTGATGGCGGTGGCCGAGCGTGAGAAGGTCGATCTGCGAACCGCAGCCCTGATGAAAGGCATAAGGCGGGTGTCGGATGCGAAGCTAGCCAGGGGAGTCTTCCCCTAGCCACAGCCAGCCATTCTTGAGTCTCTGGTGACAGCGCGTTGGGGGATGCGGCGGGGCATTCCCTCCGGATGACTCCTCCGTGTGGGCTCGGATCGGCGAATAGTCTCCGAGGGTGATCATGGTTCGACCGGCATCCCTTCAGGATGCAGCAGCGATGGATGAGATAACCGTGGCTGCCTGGCGGACGTCATACCGGGGTGCGGTGCCCGATGCTGTTGTTGAAGCTCAGCACACGGGTCCACGAGGCGATTTCTTCCGGTCCCAGTTGCCGTCGGAACCGCCATTTCACATCGCGGTGGCAACTGCCGGTTCGGCCGTTGTCGGCTTCGTGCATGTTGGACCGAACCGTGACGACGATGACCCTCTGCTGTCTGAGATCTGGGGTCTATATGTGGCTCCCGAGCACCAACGAAGTGGCGTTGGAAGGACGCTGATACTTCACGCCTTCAAGTGGATCGAGTCAGTGGGAGGCTCGGAAGCGACTCTGTGGACGCTAAGGGATGTTGATTCAACGAGGCGGTTCTATGAGGCGATGGGTGGCGTTTGGGATCGGGCGGAGAAGTCCGAGACTGTTGGCGGCGCTGTCATGGCCCAGGTTCGCTATCGCTTTCGGTTCTCTGATATCGCGTGAGGTCGTGTGACCCTCTGGTGTGCTTTCGTAGCAGTGGTGGAGGCGATGGGTAGGTCACCGGACTGGGCTTCCTCCGCGCCCGAGGGGTCGCAGAAGGGGCCCACCTCTCATGGCATTTGTTGGGGCCCCACCGCGGTGGGGCCCCAACAAGGTCTGCGACGGTCTGAGACCTATGCAGGAGCACCTTCGGGAAGCAGCTCGGGTCCGAGTGCGGGAATCGACACCCTGTCATCGGTGCTTGCTTGGTCGGTGCGCATCCGGTTCGGAATGAGCGTGAAGGCGATCACGACCGCCCCAAGCAGAATGATGGCCGAGATTTGGAATCCGGTCGTCATAGCGTCGACGAACGCCCCGTTGGCAACCGTCAGTACATTCGTCGCCAGTTCAGTCGGGAGCTGTTGAGCGGTGATGGCCGCCACTCCGACGCCTTCGCGTGCCAGTTCCGCAACATCGGTCGGCAGTCCGACGAGCGCGTCGCCGAGGTTCGACCTGTAAAGGCCGGATACGACGCTCCCAATGGTGGCGATGCCGAGCGCTCCTCCGAGCTCACGACTCACGTCGTTGACTGCGGAACCGATTCCGGCATCTTCTTCTGGAACTGCGGCCATCACCGTATCGGTGAGTGCCGGCATGCCGAGGCCGGCGCCGAAGCCGAAGATCGTCAGGGGGATGATTACCGATAGCGCCGACGAACCTACGTTCAGCGATGTCAGCAGCATCACACCAGTGACCATGGCTCCGGCCATTGCCAACACCAGGTAGCGGGGACCGATCTTGCTCATCAGCGATCCGGACAGCGGCGCACCCATCATCATGGCCAACGACGTTGGGATGATGAGAAGTCCGGCCTGGAGCGCACTACGTCCTTGCACGATCTGGAAGAACTGCGTGAGGAAGAAGAACGTCACCAGCATGCCAAACATGATCAGGCCAATTGCGAGGACTGCACCGGTGAAGTCCTTCTGGCGGAAGAACCGCAGCGGCAACATGGCGTGGTCAGATCGCAACTCGACCCGAGCGAAGGCGTACAGCAGAACTGCAGCCGACCCGAGTGCGCCGAGGATCTCCGGCGATGTCCAACCTGCCTCGTTGCCCTGGATGATTCCGTATACCAGCGCGACGAGACCGGTTGTGCCCAGGATGGCTCCCGGTATATCGAGTCCGAGGCCTCGCTCGTCACGCGACTTGGGCACGATGATCATGCCCACGAGAGCGATGGCGACCACCGGCACGTGCATCCAGAACACCGATGCCCATCCGAAGTCGTCGACGAGGTAACCGCCGAGAGCGGGACCGATGCCGATGCCCAGGGCACCGACCGCTGTCCAGATTCCGATCGCTTTGGCGCGTTCGCCGCGGGGGAAGACGTTCGTGATGATCGAGAGGGTCGCCGGCAGCACCAGCGCCGCACCCAAACCTTGGACGGCTCGTGCTGCAATCAGTTCCGCTGCGGTTCCGGCCATCGCCCCGCCAATGGCTCCCGCACCGAAGATCACGAGTCCAACGGTCATCCAGCGTTTACGCCCAAAACGGTCGCCGATCGAGCCGCCCAGCAGCAGCAATCCGGCCAGAATCAGCACGTAACTGTCGATGACCCACTGCAACGTCGATGTCGATGCCTGAAGGTCCACGGAAATGGCCGGCAACGCCGTGTTCACAACAGTGTTGTCCAAAAAGATGATGAGAGTCCCCACCGACATCACCAGCAGAACCAGCCACTTTCGAGATGCTCCCGCAGTGTTGTTGAGTGTCGCTTGCATTGTCCCCTCCCGGGTTCGGACGGGAATCTACTCGCCCGTCTTAACGTTGGTATAGACATAAGTACAACTTTGGACACTCATCTATTCCGGAATCGAAACATTTCTTCAAATATGATGACAAACGACTCTGACCGCATTTCGGCCCCATGAGTACGTTTGGACGTCAGAGGGACGAATCAGCGATGCCGAAGTGCTGGGCCCTAGGCCGCGCTGCGAGGAGAGCACCATGAAACGGCCACCCGACGACCTGGTGGACAAGCTGCTGGCCGTGTCAGATCAGCTGACCGGTACTGATCTCAATGTGAGCGTCGACGACATCGCCAAGATGGCGAATGTCCCGCGCGCCACTTTGTATTACTACTTCGCAGGCAAGGAAGACCTCCTGTCGTTCTTCCTATCCGACAAGTTGCATCGGGTGTCTGTGGCGATCGGCAAAGCCGTGGCCGGTGAAGGAACCGTTGTGGAACGGCTCGAGAACACTCTGGTCGCGATCATGGGGGCGATGATGGACCATCCGGCGATATGCACGGAAATGCCGGGCGCGATCAAAGAAGCCGCCAAGTACTCCGAGGTCATGAACGAGGCCGAGAAGGTCATTCTGGCTCCGATCAGTGAGCTGCTGATCGAGGGCAAGGCCAGTGGTCAGCTCGCCATGACGGACGTGAACACGACCGCGATTGCGTTGATGGGAGCAGTCAACATGGTGGCGATGTTCCAGCTGGTGCAGACCGGAACGATTGACATGGAAGCCACCAAGTCCGCGTTAATCCCCCAACTCATCCAGAGCGTGCTGCCTCGCTAGAGCAGTCGCAGAGCCGGGTTGTCCTGGTGACATTTACGAGCAGTGGGGGATGGGACGGTTAGGTCACCGGACCCTCAGCACCCCTGTCAGAACTTCGCTGAGATTCGATTCAGCCTTGTCGCGTTGTGAGGTAGCCGTCGCTGATGGGCGGTGTCGATGAAGGCTCGCAGGGGTACGGCGTAGCGTCACCGCATGGGAATCAAACTCGGAATGCAGCTATGGAATCAGGTGTACCCCTGGACCGAGGCCCTAGCCGCCGCGCGTCGTGTCGAGAGTCTCGGGTACGACAGCCTTTGGACTTGGGAGCACGCCTATGCCTGCATGGGTGATCCGCTGCAAGATACGTTCGATGCCTACACCCTGCTGGCTGCGTGGTCCCAGGCGACCTCCGACGTAGAGCTTGGGGTCCTTGTGGGAGCGAACAGACGAGTGTCGTTGCATATCCAGATCAAGACCCGCGAGGTCTCAGCGGTGCAATGGAGGGTCGGTTACTCGCCGGCGACCAGGTCGTAGACCGGTTCGGCTCCTGCCTCTTCCAACGGATCGCCTGACACCACGGACGCTACTGGGATCGAGAACTGCGTACCGCCGAACACTGGAGGAGCCCCGTCTTCGGCGACCCATGAGCCGTAGCTCGCATCAACCGTGATGGTGAAATCACCAGTCGGTGTGAGCCCGGTGGCGACGAGGAGGCTGCCATCCTCCAGGATGTAGGCCTCCGACGTCGTTCCCAGAACGGTCACGGTTCCACCGTGGATCTCCCATCCGACCTCGGTCGTTGGGTTCCAGGAAACCGCCATCAGCCAGAAGAACGAGAACAGATCATCGGGAGGGGCAACCCCCCAGGCGGCGCACATGAACATGTGAACGTAGGCCTCGCCGATCTCGTTCATGAGCACCCGCACAAACTCGGGATGTGCTCGCCCGTCGCCGACCTGATCAGCGTCCGCCTCAGGATCAGGGCACTCAGTGGACCCGGCCGCGGAACCGATCTCCGTGGACTGCCCTCCGGCCGAAGAGCCGCCTTCATCCGAGTTCGGAGCCGTTGTCGTTGTAGTGGTAGTCGATGTGGAGGTCGCTGTAGCGGTGGGCCCCGTGCAGCGAGAAGGAGCGGAGAACACCAAGAACATCGTGACGTCGAAGGCGTCCCCCGTAGAAGCCTGGAGCAGCTCTGCCGGGCCGAGCGCATCAAGGGTTCGTTCCACTTCTTCTTCCACCAGCACCCTTGCAGCGAAGCCAAGGAAGTCTCTTTCCTCAGCAGTCCCGCGATCCAGCAGAGTCACGGTGGCATGCACATCGGAGAGGAACGTGGTTGGTGAGTCATTGGGTTTCAAGCATGTCGATAAGGCGTCTTCGTCGCTTTTCCAGATGCCAATACCGGTCAGCGTCTCGGTGACATCCACAAGCGATCTGTGCGGATCCCATTCCAAGACATTGTCGCCGTGAACAATTTCGGGGTCTTCGAAGCGGATGGGCGGCTGCGGTGCCGAGAACTCCAACAGTCTGAACGTCCCATCCGGATCAGACTCGAATGGCAGCCATATCGGCACCGGCTCAACTTCGGCTGTGATCGTGGCAATGGCGACATGTTCTTGACCCACCGTGACCTGCCTGGGTGTCACCAATAGTGAGGTCGCGAACAAAGCCTCGCCGAGGCCATGGAACGTGATGTGACTGAAATGTTGGACCGATGTTTCGAACGAGATCACCCCGTCATCCTGTGGAATGATGTCACCGTCGAGGAATTCGATCGAGTCGCCCGATCTGTGGATCGCCATGAACCCGCCCTGCAGCGTCTCGGGGAGCGGGATCGTCAATGTGGCGGGCTCCGCCAGCACCAGACCGTCGGGAAGGAGCTGCACCGCCAGCATCGGCGCACCAGGCTCGGCCGTCTCATCGACCAACACCGCCACCTGTACGTCGTCAGACGACACACCCTCAGGGAGGCTCCCCGGCGCCAGCGACAGACTGGCCGATACGTCCCCGGAAGCGACGATATCGGTTGAAGCGGGTCCAGCAGAATCTCCGCCACAAGCCGATACCAGCAGGCCAACGACAAACGGCCACGTCCAGCGCCTCACATGAACTCCACCTACGACTATCAACTGAATCTACCAGCGAGGGTCGGAGCGCGCCGATGACGACTTCGGCGACGAGTCAACGCTGCTGTTATGTGTTCCTCGGCTGGGTCGCCCACCCAGCGATCGTAGAGATGCGCGTCTTCCGCTCCCGAGTTCATCGAGAACTCAGAGACGAATACTCGATCCAGGGATAGCGGGGACAATGGGTTCGTCTCTGTCCCTCTGGTGACATCTACGAGCAGTGGCGGATGCCATGGTGCGTTATCAGGGTGGGAGCCCAGGGATAGGGTGTCTTCACATGGGCGAGCTCGACGACTTCGAACGGATGACACCCCGCGATCGTGCTGCTTGGCGAGCCTGGTTGGTCGAGCATCATGAGTCCTCTCCCGGCATCTGGCTTGTCTACTTCAAGAAGGGCTCGGGCAAGCCAACCGTCACCTACGACGAGGCGGTTGAAGAGGCACTCTGTTTCGGGTGGATAGACAGCAAGGTGAAGGGTCTAGACGACGAGCGCTACATCCAGGTGTTCACGCCTCGCAAGATGGGAAGCGTCTGGTCGAAGCTCAACAAGGAGAGGATTGAGCGGGTGATCGCCGAGGGGCTTATGACCGAGGCCGGAAGCACCAAGATCGATGCTGCCAAGCGGGATGGATCGTGGGCGCTGTTGGATGCTGTCGATGACTTGATCGAACCTGACGAGCTCCGAGCCGCCCTGGATGCGGACCGCCGCGCCCGCGCCCACTACAACTCGTTTGGCGACTCGGTAAAAAAGCAAGCCCTTTACTGGGTGTACAGCGCCAAGCGAGAGGCGACAAGGTCGGACCGGATCGCCCAGATCGTTGAGGCAGCGGCCCAAGGAATGTCGGTGGCGGAGTACCGCGCCGGTACCAGGTGAAGCACCAAAGGGTTTCTATGGGAGCGCTCCAGCACCCCCTGGCCTCCCAATCATTCCTCTGGTGACATTAAGCAACGCTGGAGGATGGTGTGGTGCTGTCTACCGGCGATCACCCTGGAAATCCTCGTTGGCTCGGCTTGCCCCGCGGCAGCCGACACGAAGGCGAACGGGGGCAGGTAGGTTTGGGCAATGCCGACTATCAAACGCCTCGCTGACTCTTGTCTCCTTGTGACCACGGACACGGGGACGACGCTGCTCGATCCCGGGTTCTTCGCATGGGACGACGACTCGGTCGATCTCGGGTCGATCGGGGACGTGCAGCGGGTTCTGATCACTCACGAGCACGGCGATCATGTCAAGCCTGAATTCGTGCGTTGGCTCGTCGACCGGGGGGACGACGTTGTTGTCTTCGCCAACCATGCCGTCGCTGACTTGCTCGCCCCGCACGAGATCGAGGTGGTGATAGATGAGCTCTCGGGCGTCGACTTCGAGGACGTTCTCCATGAGCTCACCCCAGTTGGAGACACGCCGCCCAACAGGAGCTTTACGGTTGAGGGTGTGCTGACCCACCCTGGGGATAGCTTTCAGCCGACTGTCACTGCCCCTGTCTTGGCGCTGCCTTTGCTCACCCCATTCGGATCGATGGTCAAGGCTTTCGAATTCGCCAGACGGCTGGCACCCCAGCAGATCGTCCCGATCCACGACTTCTACCTGAGCGAGAGCGGCCGTGGCTGGGTGACGGGTATGGCCAAGCGGGTGTTGGCGCCCGACATCGATGTCGTACCCCTCGATTGGGGCGAGTCCTACTCCACCTAGCTGACTGTTACAGATGTGATCAGCAGCCGATTTGCCCTGTGATGACATTTGCGAGCAGTGGGGTACGACCTCCTAAGTACACCCCTACGTCACCAAGGTGCGGCGAAGCCGGGCCTCTTGTCCGTCAGCTCCGGGACTGCCCGATCTCCCGGGGTGTAGGGTCGTTGTGGGGGCGCTGGCGATCTGAATGGGGATCGAATGTCCAAGCGTCTCCGCCTGGTGATGTTGGCGGGAGTTCTTGTCTTGTTCGTTGCCGCCTGTGGCGATGGCGGTGCATCCTCCGAGGCATCGGTGCCCACGACAGTCGTCACAACCTCCGCCACGACGACTGCACCGTCCACGACTACGACTTCCGCTCCATTCACCCGGCAGGCGCCTGAAGCCGTCTTGCTCAATCTCGCCTGGGAGAACGAGACATGCACCTACGAAGGCCCTACGGGCATCACCGCCGGACCGGTCGAACTGGTGTATCGGAATGGAACTGAGGTTCCGGGCTATGTCAACTTCCTGAAGCTTGATGAGGGTTACACCCCTGAAGACGCCTACAACCGCAATCCGTGGCCCACATCGCAGTCCCGTCCCTTCTGGACGACAGAACTCAACACCCGGTCGTCGGTCTCCCCGGGCGTCACAGCGAGCTGGGTCCGGGATTTGGACCCAGGGGACTACTTCATGGTGTGCGGCCGCTGGCAACCCGCAGAGTTCGTGTGGTGGGGAGGCGGGTTTTCCGTACAGGACTGATCGCAGTGTCGCCGATCCTCTGGCGACATTGCCGCTCCCTGGGGTAAGAACTCCCAAGGTCACCCCTCCAACGGTTGCTATCTGGCGTGATCACGGTGGCGGATGCCACGGTGCGTAGAGGTAAGGACCCGCTGATGGCACGGGGAGCCATTACCGGCCCTGGCAACGAGTCCGAAGAGCGTTGGTTTGATCTGCGTTTGTGACACCCGGATCTGGTATCTGCTGGTTGCTCTGCATGGCCAACCTTGCTTCCGCAACTCGCTCCGCAAGGTCTCCTGCCGATACTCGAAGGATGGACGCGAAGGGGCTGTCGATGGCCATCGCGGTCAGCTCTAACTGGCGAAGCTCAGCTCCGCTCATCGCCAACCGTTCGTCCCAATCCGCAAGGTTGGGCGTGCGGAAGGCGCTATCCGCGTCGTTGTACAGTCCGCGCACCCAGTTGATATCGCCGAGGACGCGAAACAGCACGAAGACCTCGCTGCAAACAGGGTCGCGAGTCGTGGTCGTTGCGGCAGCGCGCGTTGTAGAGGTCGTGCCTGACGGCGCCTCGGCAATCACCACGGGTGTCGGAGCATCGTCAAACTGATCAGCGACGAAGAGGCCCACAGATATGCCGATCATGATCAAGGCAGCGACTGCGACCCACTGAATCCTCACGAGTTGATTCTAAGGATCAAGGATCTCCGGGCGTCGGTAGTCCTCTGATGACATTTACGAGCCGTGGCGGATGGGAGTGTGTTTCCGAGGCGGCGTGGTGCCTAACCAGAATCGGCGACGTAATCGCGGACGGAACGGAGTCCATTCATGAGCGCGGCGGTGAGGCTGGTCGGCAGCTCCGATGTCGATCCGTCGGCGGGGAACACGAAGACGGCCAGCAGGACCGCCGGCTCGCTGCGCGCCTCGTCCGACTCGACAGCGACGGTCAAGGTGTACTGACCGTCGAGCGACGCTTCCCACATCTCCCATTGCTGGTAACCGCTCACCAACCGATCAACGCCCTCGAGGGGCGGCACGGTCGTGCCCGCCTCGTCGACCAGATCCATTGGGATTCGGGCCTCGCCGAATCCGTCGGCGAATTCCACGTTCCCAAAGATCTCCAGTCGTTCACCCTCATTGAGGTGGAATCGGAATAGGCGAGGTGCTTCGATCCCCGAAATCACCCCGATGCTCCGCAGTGGAGCCACGGAGGCGCCGGCCAGACCTTCGCCTTCCCATGGGGCCATCTCCAGCTGCTGCAGAGTGGGCTCGTCGCCCGGTCGAAGGAGGGTTACCAGGGACAACTGCGGTTTGTCAGCGACCCACTCCAAGTCTTCGGCCGGGTCAAGGAACGCGCCGACCTCGAGTGTGCTCGAGGCGGTGCGAGACGATTCCCACGTCACGGCGACGAAGAAGCTACCGGCGCCAAGGGCTGGGTCCAGTTCGAGCCCCGTTCCCAGAAGATTGAACTGCCCGCCGTTCAGTCCCTCTTCGTGGAACCGGGCCCGCATGTTGATGGCCCGTGGTTCGTCTGAGGTGTCGTTCCACCCGAGAGTAGACGAGCGGGTTGCCGTGACGGCCAACACTGTCGGTCGATCGGCGTACTTGACCTGTTCGGCGAGGTCGAGCCGTTGCGGAGAGAGAACCGGGATGCCAAACCGTTCATGCGGCACACCCACGGTATTGCCGCTCTCGTCGAGTATCTGGATGTCGAGGTACTCACCCACCAGAACGTCCGGCTGAGGATCGATCACCGCCGTCACGACTAGGTGGTGTGTGCCGGCTTGTTCTTCGCTCACCTCGTACCGGTACCAGCGGGTCTCGCCGGCGTCGATGGTGCTGTCGATGAAGCCCTGGAACGGGGCTTCGGGGTCAGAGCTCCGCCACAGTATGACCGGGGCCATTTCCATCGCCAGCGCCCCCGGCACGAGCGGCTTCTGCTGGCCCTGGACTGCGTCGGTGACCAGACCACCGAGTTCGCTGGTCAGGCTTTCGAGATCGTCGATCTGGGTGAAGGTTCCCCGACCGGCTTCTGCGATACACCCCAGCTGGTCTACGGCCGCCTGGTCGTTGAGGAAGAATCCGACCGTGTGGATCTGCGTGGCGAACCCCTCAGTAGCGAGCTGCTCGGCTACCTCACATGGATCGGGCGGAGCACAGGTGTCGACTCCGTCCGAGACGAGGATGATCGTGCGCGATCCGGAGGTCGGCAGGTCGCCGGCCGCCTCCTGCAGCGAAAGCCCGATCGGGGTGAATCCACTGGCATCGAACGAGTCGATCGCTTCGTGGAGCCCATCGCGATCGAGCCTCCCCACCGGCACCACCAGCTCGGTGTCGACACACCCCGCGGCCGGATCCTCATTGGAGGTGCGGTGCCCGTAGACCCTCAAGCCGACGTTGGCCTCGGGCGGGAGCTGGTCGACGATCGCACGCAACGCGTCCTTGGCGCCGTCGATCAGCGGTGTGCCTGAGTCGTCGACCCTGTTCATCGATCCGGAGGCGTCCATGATGAGCAGCACCGAGTTCGCCTCCGTCTGGGCCGATGCCAGCGAAGCAGGGCCGATCGTCATCGCAACCAGCAGAAGCGCAATCGAAAGGCTACGCAATTGGGTCCTCCTGTACCGGCACGATGCCGAACTGCTCGCTGAACCGCATTGCATCCCCCGATGTGTGTGGCCCCCACCAACCAGGATTTTACACCCGGGCGCTCCGCTTTGGATTCACCGCCTAAGGGCGGATTCTCTGATGACATTTACGAGCAGTGGCGGAGGGTGGGGTGATCAGGTGTGATCGATCGGCTCTGCAGGGTAAGGCTGTCCTTTTCGTGTGGTTTGGCAGAGTCTCGTTATCCTCGCCGTCGTGACCGAGCGACGCGATTTGGAACGACTCCTCGAGTCCGACGCGAAAACCGCACTACGCCTACTGCCGTACCTCCTCGTCGGACTTTTTGCCGTATTGACTCTGCTGGGTGTGGTGCTACTGCGGCCCACCGGAGAAGTGCGCCCGAATCTCGCAGAGATCGGCATAAATCCTCAGACGATTGCGGCGACCGTGGTCGAGAGAGTCGACGCGGTTTGCGAGGGACTCGGTCCCGACTCAGATGTGGTGTGCGTCGACGTTGTGTACGAGCTGGCACAAGGTCCCGACGCGGGATCGACGATTTCACAGCAATTCGTTGTCCACGACTCGAACCCCACCTTCAAAGTAGGCGATGACGTGATTCTCGACTATCAGCCCGGGGCGCCGGAAGGATTCCAGTACTCCTTTCTCGACCGGCAACGCCGTCCCGTGTTGTACATCTTGGGGATCTTGTTCGCCGCGATTGTCATCGCGCTCGGGCGGCTGCGCGGCGTGGCCGCCCTGGCCGGTTTGGCTGCGAGCGTTGCTGTGCTCCTGCAATTCGTGATCCCGGCGATTCTCGACGGTCGGTCGCCGATGTTGGTCGCAGTCGTCGGTTCTTCGCTCATCGCATATGTGGCGCTCTACGTCGCCCACGGCTTCACTCGGATGACGACCGTAGCTCTTCTAGGGACGTTGGCTGCCCTGGGGTTGACGGGGATTCTCTCCTGGCTGGTAGTGGGAGCCGCTCGATTCAGCGGATTCGCCACTGAGGAAGCCTTCATCCTCTCCTTTGCCGGGACGATCGATATCTCCGGCCTGGTGCTTGCCGGGATCGTCCTGGGGGCGGTTGGAGCGATCGACGATGTGACCGTCACGCAAGCGTCGGCGGTGTTCGAGGTCCATCGAGTCCGTCCTGATCTGGGCCGCCGAGACCTGGTTGCCTCCGGTTTACGTGTGGGCCGCGATCACGTCGCCTCGACCGTTAACACTCTCCTGCTGGCGTACGCCGGGGCGGCTATGCCGCTTCTCCTGTTCTTCGTGCTCGCCGACCAATCGATCGGCACGGTGCTCAACAGCGAGCTAATGGCGATCGAAGTCGTGCGGACGCTCGTTGGCTCGATCGGACTGGTCTCCGCCGTGCCGCTCACCACCTGGCTGGCCACTGTGATGGTGACGGAGGACCACGCCGAGGGTGCCTAGGCCAAACAGCGGACCTCCCTCTCTGTCCGCTGTCACGTTTCGCGTTCGCCGCAGGGCCGATGTCGGCATGGGCTCCCATAACCGTCCGTTTGCCGGGTCAGCCCCTCTGATGACATTTACGAGCAGTGGGGGATGGGAAGGTGCTGTGGTCCGCCTTCATCGCCTCTTGGGCCCTTCGCAGCCGACGATGCTGTCGCCATTGCGCGCCGGTCTCGGGCTGAGGCCCCTCAGCGCTGGAACTCGAATACAGAACCGTCGCTGCCTTCCGCCAACAGCAATTCTCCGTTGATCGGGTCCACAAACCCTTCGACAGCCAACTCGGTCCCGGGGTTCGTGTAGGGATCGTCATCTACCGGGTCGATGCGGAACCACACCACCAACGTCGCGTCAAATGTGAAGCCCTGCTCGATCGGCCGGAGTGTTGGCGCCGAGGTATTGGGGTCGACGGTGACTTCGGCGGTCACTTGAGCTTGGGAACCTCCATAGGGTCCCGTGAATACATATGAGAAGTCGCCACTGACGGTGCCGTCCTCACCCACGACGATGGCGCCCTGCGCCGACTCGAAGTCGTAGCCCCCAGAACCTACGGCCGCTCGCGCCGATTCGGTCGTAAGCCGATAGATCCCGGCGGCTGAGGACAGGGGGATCCCCTGATCGGCCGGATCCCCCTGGGGTTGTTCGGCCGCACCCAAACTTGATTCGGTCTCTGGAACTGACTCCCCGCCCGAGGCGGTTTCGGCGTCGGTCCCCCAGCCCGGGATGTATGCCAACGCCAGAAGCACGAACAGCAGAATCACGGCAGCCCAGATGATCTTGCCGCCGGTGGTGGCGAACAGCCGATCGATGCTGGACCCAATGTTCAGCTCCTGCTCGATGGGGTGTGGCTGTTCTCCAATCTCGCCGGGAGCGCGAATCTCCCCGGTCTCAGCCTGCTCGAGTTGGTGGACTTCCCGGATCAAGTCGTCCATCTCCTGAGCTTCCTCGCTGAGAGAGTCGTCGTTCGGTGTCACTGCATATCTCCTCCAATTCGAACTCATCGTTCCTGAAGCAAGGTCTGGCGGCTAGGGCCATCGGTCGTGATCGGCGCGGCGTACCGTGCAGCGATTCCGATCCCCAAGATCGCCACGAGCAGCCGAGAGCCCCCGGCTGCGGAACACGGCCGACCTGCGACAGCAACCATTTCGGGCTGCCGAAACGCGCATGCAACAATTTCGCACACTGGGTGAGGATCGCGTCCCATCCTCTGGTGACACTTACGAGCAGTGGCGGAGGGAGGGGTGAGCGATCAGCCCTTCCTGAGGACCTTCTGTTCAGCCATCCGAACGCATGAACAACCGGATAACGCCATTCGCGGTGTCGGCCACGTAGAGAACACCTGACAAGCCGGTCGCAGTGCCATGGGGGCCGGAGAGTCCATCACCAACCAGTCCGAGCAACTCACCCTCCGGGCTGAAGTGCCGCACCTGGCTATCAGCCCACGGGGAGGAGACGTAGAACTCGCCGGTACCGTTCAGTGAAATGATCTGCGGGCCCGGCCCCACATCGTCGAAGACGCGCAGGAACTCGCCGTCCGGGGAGAAGACTTGGACGCGCTGGTTTCCCGAGTCCACGAGCCAGACATTGCCGGCCGGGCCTATCTGCAAGCCGATGGGGTTTTCGAATTCGCCCGGCGCCGATCCGAGGCGTCCCCACTCGCGAACGAACGCGCCTTCGACGTCGAACACCTGAACACGGTGGTTCCCGAAGTCAGCAACAAACACCTCGGGCGTATCGGAGACAGCGATGCCCATCGCCGAAAAGAACCGACCTGGCTCGCTGCCCGAACTACCCCAGGCTGAGCGGAACGCGCCGTCAGCATCGAACCGCGACACGCGGCTGCTGCCGGACTCTGACACAAAGATGGCGCCGTCGTCGGCCACTCCTACACCGATCGGATTCGCGAGCATCCCGGGCTCACTCCCCGTACCTCCGACCTCCCACTCCAACGCTCCGTCAGGCGTGAACTTCCGAAGGTGGCCGCCCTGGAACTCGGTCGAGTAGACGTGACCGTCGGCGTCGATCGTCAGCCCGTTGGGCGCAGTGAAGCGGACGCCGTCGGGTTCGACACCCCAGACCGCCGTCTCCGTGAACGTGCTCGCCGTAAGAGCCCCAGGCACCTCCGGTCCTTCGTCGGACTCCGATGTCGGAGTAGCGGCGCCGGCCAATGCGGATGTGGTTTCAGTCGTGGTCGTTTCCTGTTCGGACGAATCAGACCCCCCACACGACGTGGAAACGAGTAGGCAGACCAGCAGAGGAGCGATCCCCCTCAACGGCGTGCGTAGCCGTGAGCAGCAGAATTGAAGTCCCTCAGTGAACCCATGTGATACCCCTCAGAGGCGTAGCGGGCAACTCTAAGAGGCCACATCGGCCTACGTCTGCTCGGGTGACGTTTACGAGCAGTGGGGGGCATGATTCTTAAGTACACCCCTTATGTAGCGAGCTGTCTGTGGATGTGTCGCTTGCTTCGCGGCCGTCAAGGGCCTTTGGCCCTATCGACGCCTGCTCGGGGTTCCAACACTTGCGCTAACGGGGAGCGGAATCGAAGCGGGAGAGGTCATGACCGATATGACGACCGGCGCAGCAGCGCAACGAAAGCGCATGGAGGCGATCTGGTGGGCCGGAGTGTTGATATGGCTCGGGCTCGCTCTGGGGGCAGAAGGCCTCGACATCCTTCCGGAACTCGGGGAGACCGAAGGTGAGTGGTGGCCTTGGATCTTCCTCGGTATTGGCCCTTGGTCGTTGGCTCTCAATCTCTACTGGCTGAGGTCGGATGGCCCCAAGCCGGCCACCTGGGATTGGATCTGGACCGCCATCTTCATGGCGCTTGCCGTGGGCGCGCTGGTCGACGTTGGTGGAGAGATCGTCGGCGCAGTGGTGTTGGTGGTCGTTGGGGTTGTGGTGATGATGCGAGCGCTGTCGCACCGCGAATAGCCGGTGGTCACCTGCTGATTCCCACGCACGCCTCGGTCTCGGGTGACATTGACCAGCCGTGGGGGAATGATTCTTAAGAACACCCCCTCAGAAGTCGTCGTCTGATGTGATCACCGTCGCGGCGTAGGCTCCAACTCCTTGATCCGCATGGCGTCGCTCAAGACCGATTCAGGTCTCTCGCTGATACTCGGGCTGGGTATCACGATGGTTCTGGGCGCCATGGTCGGCGCATTTGCCTTCTTCGTCATTCGTCATGATGACGGTCATGAGAAACGCGTTGGCGGTGAAATCAGTGACATCTTCATGGGAAACGAGGGTGTCAAGATTGATGAGACCATGATCGAGCCCGAGCAGTCATTCCCCGGCACCACCGACCCACCGATGATCGCCCCGGAGCCGACCACGCCTCCGCAACCCTCTCCGACCTCCGCAGTGAGCACGACAGGATTCGACTCGACCACGACCACATCGAGACCGCCAGCGACCGCGACAACACCCGTTGCGAGGACGACCACGACTGCGGCAGCGCCGACCACAACCGCCGCAAGAGCGACTACGACCTCAGGCAGGGGCGGTTAGCAGACCTCAGGGACTTGGCGCCTGGAAACTCCCCACCGCTCAACGCTCTGATGACCAACAGGCACCGCGGGGGATGCCAATGTGCACTGATCGCGTTTAGGTCGCCTTGTGCTCGTAAGCTGATTGTTGTGCAACCGCCCGAAGATGCCATTGAAACCGGCACGGCGACGATTTGGTTAGAAGACGGGATCATCTTCGAACGCTTCAAGGGTGCGCCCGCCACCAGCGAGTCCACCACCAAGGTCTTTGATGTGATCCGCGACCTCTGCGAAGGATCACCGCGACCCTTCCTCTTGGACGCCCGCATCTGGTGGGGTGGCGCACAAGAGGCGTGGGGGACGGCCGTTAAGGAGTTGACATCCACATTCTCCGCCGTAGCGATGCTTGTCGAGCCCGAGGTGGCTGCGAAGATCGGCCCCTTCCCTGACTCCATCAATCGGCTGCTCATCCCGTTCCAGGTGTTCACAGATGAGGCCGAGGCCCTGGCGTTCGTCCGGAGCTTTCTGCCGAGCGAGTAGGCCTTTCGCTGCCTGCGATAGCGACCACTACGCGGCGTGTAGGAATCCTCCCACCTTTCCGTTCCAGATCGGTATTCCGGCGTAGGCTCTCGGAGGGTGACGGGCGACTCGCCCTGGGGGGACCCCGGTGGCCGAAGCGTATCGAATGGGGAGTGTGGTTTGAAGGTCTGGTTCAAGCGGCGCAGTCTGACCTGGCTCGTGGTTGTGCCTGCACTACTCGTCGCTACTTGCGGCGACGATGCCCAGGCGCCAACGACGACCGAAGTGCCAATTACGACCGAGGGGCCGACTACGACCGGCGTTGCGACCACTCCTGAGCCGATCGAGACGACCTCATCTGTACTTGCCGAAACGACTACCTCCATGGCGGGTTCTGGTGATGCCTCTGCCCTCATGACTTCCGATGAGTTGTGCGATCTGCTGCCCGGGGCCGAGATCGGCGCTCTCATGAATGCGGACGCCCGGGTGACTCCATTTGGCGGTGGGCCCGGGGTTCTGTGTGATCTGGGTATCGCCTGGACCGGCACGTCGTTGCATGTGATCGTCGGGTTGCAAAACAACGGTGGCGATGACGGCTTCGAAGAGGCTGTCGACTTCGAGGCAAGGATCTTCAATATCGACCCGATCGCGATCGCCGGGGTTGGCGACAGGGCAGCGGGGTTCGGGGACCGAATCATCGTCCAATCCGGTCGATCGGTGGTACGCATCGATGGCTTCCCGGAGGAACTGGTCATGCCGCAGCTCGAGGAGATCGGCAGGCTCATCGCCGCTGCGCTTGGCTAGGCATACCCGATGATCTCTGCCGGTCGGGGTCCGGTTTCCCGTTTACGCACCGGTGGGGGAGGCCATTGTTCCTCGCCTGAGGCCGATCAGTCCGTGAAGATTGCCTCACCGGGACGATCGACGGAGCATGTCACCCCGTCGGTGACGATTGCGCCTCCGATGTGCGTGGTGGCGTGGTCGTCGTCTACGAACGTGATCGTGAACACGAGCTCGACGCCCTCGACGGCGTATTGGGGGTGCGCTCGCCCCGACGTAGGTGTTGGGCTCAGGTGCGTCCTCTAGTGATGCCTATAGCATTGGGAACTCTGACAAGAGGTGAGGCCGTGGCGACGATCGCTGAAAGTGGCGGCATACTCAGACCCCTGAGTTGCGGCGCGCTCATCTCCTCGACACCCTCTCGCCGCCGGCGATCCCTCGCTCCAATCATCTTCAGCTTCGCATTGGTGGCCACGGCATGCGGAAGTGATACCGGTACGGTTGCCGACGGCACATCGGTCGCATCGACCGCAGCATCCTCCACCACGGTTGCAACGTCGAGTACCGGCGTCGCGACTACGTCCACCGAGACCACCACGACGACCTCGGTTCCCGCCACCACGACTTCGCTGCCCGCCACTACTTCCACGCGGGGTCCGGTGAACTGCGAAAACGATGTCTTCGGGTTCACCCTGCTCGTGCCTGGTCCGTGGAACGTAAGCGGCGGCGCCACCGCGGATGCTGCGTGTCGGCAAGTCTCAAAGCCGGGTCGTGG
>Ga0255048_10000093_pt1 | contig 58296 bp, 53 predicted proteins | sample JV7_2_2_MG_FD_183619 | JGI IMG/M metagenome (GOLD analysis project Ga0255048, IMG submission 183619) | Seawater microbial communities from Jervis Inlet, British Columbia, Canada - JV7_2_2 | ecosystem: Environmental > Aquatic > Marine > Inlet | place: Canada: British Columbia | collected 2016-10-06 | reverse complement strand
ATGAGCCAACCCAGCAGACAACAACCCATGAAAATGAGCAAACGCCTCATCGATCTGATCGTTCGAAACCTCTCCCCAACTCATAGTCTCCACCCAACAGGGAGGGTGTGACAGGAACGACCGAAAACAGCCCAAACCAAGAGAAAATCTTGGCGCTTCCCCGGGTCCCCTCAATAACTCCACTCGTCGTGGATGTTTCCTTCGGGATCGAGGAGAAAGGCCGTGTCCCCACCGTTGTTCCACACCGCTCCGTTCGCACACCAGTAGATCTCGGTGAGCGATGGCGACACGATGTCGATGCCACATCCGGTGAACACCCTCATCTTCGTCCCGACATCGAGCACCGTTCCGCTCCCGAACCAAAATCGGTGAGTTGCCGACTCGTCCTTGAGCACCCACCCTGTCAGATCGGCGGCGGTGCTGCCCCGATTCTCGATGTCGACCCACTCTCCGTTGAGGTTTTCGTTGTCGTCTCCTGGCGCGTTGTACTCGACGTGGGTGATGACGAGGGTGTCCTTGCTGGGCTCACCACAAGTGTCCTCTGCCCAGAGCCCCAGGTCTTCGCGCTGTGCGTGATCCTGAGCTGCGGACAGAGTCTCTGACTCGGCGACGTTCGGCGGGAATTCATTTGCCAGTGCAAACCCCTCGCGGACCATGACCTCATTGACGAAGGTGCCGTCTGGCAGGTAGACGTAGCGGAGGAGACGCAGGTGGTCGTCCACATCGGCGACGTCGCTGACCAGAACGACCTCTCTTCCGTCCACCAGTTGTTCGAGGGCAGTCTTGGATTCGGACCCCAAGCACTCGTCGATCTCCGGGGTGTTGATGCCGATGAGTCTCACACTCTTGGCAGCCTCACCCGGGCGACCCACTCTGATCGTGTCGCCATCGGTGACGGAGAGGACGAGGGCGTCTTCGCTGTCGGAGACCGACGGAGGATCATCGTCATGGAGGACACCGAAGAGAATCGTTCCAACGAGGACAACCAGCGCAGCCAGAAACAGGACGAGCCGCGAGCCTCTCAGTCGTCTCCCCTGAGTTGTCTGAGTTCGAGCTTCTCTGCGAGTCGCCGGCGACGTCTCCTTCGGTAGAAGACCCCACCGAACGTTGCGAAGACCGCGGATGCGACGGCCGTCACCAGGATGACTATCGATAGCGGGAAGTCACCGCTCATCCAGAGAAACTCGACGGCAACCGTCTCGGTGTTCTGGACGGCGAAGACGACAACGAGAATCAGCCCAATGGTGGCAATGATCCCTCCCCAGGGAAGGCCTGCCGAGGGCTCCTCCGGTCGTGGAGGCTCTAGCTCCTCCTCAAACTCGTGGATCTCATCCATCTACACGAGCCTAAACGGTGTCCGTCAACGCCCAATCGTCCCGTGAGGTCCGTCCCTCCTCGACGTCGACTTGCATCAGCAGGATCAGCCCCACCACGAAGAAACCCAACAGAGCGAGAATCGCCGGACGACCGGAACCGGTGATACCGCTGACCAGGGCGAAGACAGTGGTGCCCAGGACCGCCGATGCCTTGGAGAACACTGTAAAGAATCCGAAGAACTCGGCTGAGGACTCCTCGGGGATCATGCTTCCGTAGAGGCTGCGTGATAAGGCCTGAGACCCGCCGAGGACCAGACCAACGGCGGCACCAAGTGCATACAGAGGAGTCGCTTGTCCGGCCGGGAGCACGAAACCCGCGATTGTGATGGCGATCCAGATGATCAGGCTGACGATGATCGCCGTCTTGGTGCCGATCTTCCCGGCCAGCCAGCCAAAGAAAAGTGCCCCGCCGAAGGCTACGAACTGGACGATGAGGAATGTGATGACGATTTGGGTTGTTTCGAGCCCGAGCGTGTCGACTGCGTACGCCCCGGTCACCGCGATGATGGTGTTGATCCCGTTGTTGTAGAGGAAGTAGGCCACAACGAAGAGCAGCAACGCTCGAAAGTCTGCCAGTTTCTTGGTCGTCTTCCACGTGTCTCCGAACCCGATACGCGCATAGGCGATCCATCGCGAGCTGTTGGCGAGCTCGTCAGGAAGAGGCCGGGGTTCTCCCTCGTCGGGCAGCCGGCGCAAGGTCACGACGCTGAACAGCAACCACCAGACACCGGCTCCCGCGATCGAGATCCTCGACGCCGTGGCAACCGACATCCCGAGGGTTCCGTTGTCACTCAGGAAGATCAAGACAAAGGCAAGCACGAGGTAGAGACCGCCACCGATGTAGCCATAGGCGAAGCCCTTCGACGACACCCCATCGATTGTCTCGTCGGTGGTGATGAGCGGCAGGAAGCCGTCATAGAAGACGTTGGCAGCAACGAAGCCGATCTGAGAGATCAGTGCAGCGAACAGGAAGGCGACAACGGCGCCATCAGGCACCAGAGGAACAACAATCGTCGTGACGGCGCCGATTACCGCGAACGTGCGAAGAAATCGTTTCTTGGCCGCCGCGTAGTCGGCGACGGTGCCGAGCACAGGCATCACCAGGAACAGGATGAACGATCCAAAGCCGACCACCGCCGCCCACAGGGTCTCACCGGAGTATCCGGCGAACCCTTCGTCGGGGACGATCGACGATGCGAAGAACACCGCAATGATCGCTCCGAACACCGTTATGTAGGCCGAGTTGGCCCAGTCGTACATTGCCCATCCGAAAATGGTGCGTGGGTCGTTCTTCTGGACTTGGCTCACGAAGACACAAGTTAGGCATAACCTGGGTGCGCATGCGGCGCACAGCGGTGGTTCTATTGGCTGTGGTTGCCGCTTGTTCGGCTCAACAGGAACCGGCGCCATCGACTCCGACACCCGCCGGCCCATCGACCACCGACTCCACCCCGCTGCCAACGATTGCGCCGACCACCACGGCTCTGCCCGGGACGACGACGACGGCCAGTCAGGCAACCACCACCACGTACCTTCAGCCGCTCCGGTCGCTTGCCTATGAGAAGGTTGCCGATCTGCCGTTCCCGGTTCAGCTGACCTCAATCCCCGGGAGCGCGGTCTCCTATGTCGCCACCAAGGACGGGCGAATCTGGATCTACGACGGTGTCGCCATCGGTGACGACGCCGTATTGGACATCACCAGCAAGGTGCTCAACGAGGGGGAACGTGGATTGCTCTCCATCGTGATTCACCCAGAGGATCCACACAGGATCTTCACCCACTACACCGCGAACGACGGCGACACCGTGGTTTCCGAGTTCGCTCTCATCGAAGTCGCCCTGGCTGACCCGGACTCGGAGCGTGTCTTGTTGCGTCTCAGCCAGCCTGCCGCCAACCACAACGGGGGAATGATCCAGTTCGGCCCCGACGGGATCCTCTATGTGGGTTTGGGTGACGGTGGTGGAGCCAACGACCGTTTCAACAACGCACAGAATCTGGACACCCTCCTCGGCGGGATCGTCTCGATCTCGGTGGACGGTGACCCCGACCCCACGCTGTTCAACTCGGGTCTGCGCAATCCGTGGCGTTTCTGGATCGATGCCGACGTCATCTACGTCGCTGACGTCGGCCAGGCCGTTTACGAGGAGGTCTCGGTCACCAATCTGGCGGCAGACATCAACTTCGGCTGGCCGATCACAGAAGGTTTGCATTGTTTCAGACCATCCTCGGGATGTGACACCACCGGGCTGACGCTTCCTCTGATCGAGGTGCCTCACAGCGATGCCGGCACCTGCTCGATCGCCGGTGGGGTGGTGTACCGGGGAGCGGCGATTCCGGAGCTGACAAGTGTCTACTTCTACTCGGATTACTGCGGCGGGTACCTGCGCAGCTTCCGATTCGAGGGGGCCGGGATAATCGACGAGACCGATTGGACCGAACAGGTCGGTGTGCCCGGACAGGTTGTCGGGTTCGGGGTCGACGGTGAAGGCGAGGTGTATGTGGTGACGACCGACAGTCTTCTGAGGCTGGTTGCGGTGCGAGGCTGATCTCCCTAATAGGCTCCATCCCGTGGCAACCATCTTCACCAAGATCATCGACGGGGAGATCCCCGGCACGTTTGTCTGGCGTGACGATCGCTGTGTCGCCTTCCTATCGATCAACCCTTTGCGCCAGGGGCACACTCTGGTGGTGCCCAGACAGGAGGTCGATCTCTGGACCGATTGCCCATCCGATCTCAGGGATCATCTGTTTGAAGTTTCCCAAACCATCGCCAGGGCCATACAGCAGGTCTTCTCACCGAACAGGGTCGGTCTGATGATTGCCGGGCTGGAGGTGCCACATCTCCACATTCACCTCGTTCCCATAGATGGTGTCCACGACCTCGACTTTGCCAACGCCGCGGTGTCGGTCGATCGCGAGGAGTTGGACGAGTCGGCCTCTTCGATTCGGTCCGCGCTGGTAAGCGAAGGAGCGCGGGGAGTCTCCGACTGAAGTGGGGATTCTCCTGGGGGGCCTCACCTCCCTTTTCTACGGCTTTGGCGATTTCCTAGGAGGCGAGGGGGCAAAGCGGGCCCCGGCGGCCGCGATCGTCCTGTGGGCTGGTGTCGTCTCCTTCCCACTGGTCTCGGTGATTGCCCTGGTCAACGGGGGCTCGGCATCTGGTGCCGATTTCGCGATCGGTGGGGCGGCCGGCACGGCGGGAGCCTTGGGTCTGGTGTTCCTGTTCGCAGGGCTGGGGAAAGGACACGCCGCTGCGGTGGCTCCCGCTGCCGGTGCCGTTGCGGCGATTCTGCCCGTTGTTGCTGCGGTGGCGACCGGGGAACGCCCGTCGACTCTTGCATGGCTGGGTGTGGGGCTGGCGATTCCTGCGATCGTCCTCAGCTCATGGGTCGCCGATCCGGGCAATCTCCCCTGGGGAGGGGTCGGTTTCGGCGTCATCGCCGGTCTTGGTTTTGGGGGCTATCTGGTGATCATCGATCGAACGAGCGCCGCTTCGGAGTTGCTCCCGCTGATAACCGCACGAGCGGCGACGATGGTGGTGGTCCTTGTCGTGGCGGCAATCGGCATGTGGAAGGTGACTGGATTTGCTCAGGTGCCACGCGGCATCGTGCTTGGAAGCGGGCTCCTCGATGTCGCCGGAAACATCGCACTTCTGGCAGGGCTTCGTGTTGGGCCGCTGGCCCTCGTCGCGGTGTCTTCTGCCTTTTACCCCGTGGTGACGGTGGTTCTGGCCAGGGTCGTCAATCAGGAGCACCTTCGAGGTCGGCAGGTGTTCGGGATCGTGATCACACTGGTTGCCCTTGCTGCGATCGCCTTGGGTTAGACCCTCAGCCTCCGCCGACCACCAGCCAGGTGCCGAAGATGACGAAGGTCACCCCGGCCAATCGTCTCGGGTCGAGAGTGTTGGCTTCGGCAAACAAGCCGAGATGGTCGATTAGGGCCGCCATGACAAGGGTTGCCCCGGTGAACAGGGTGAGTCCGGAGCCGAGTCCGAGTCGGGACACGGTGATCCCCAAGGACGCCACCACGACGAGGCCCATCAGGCCGGCCGTGAATGCCCACCATGGAACCTCCCGAAGATCGGAGAGTCGGGCGCCGCGCATCGCCAGCATCAGCAGCGCTACTGCCAGGCCGCCACCGGCGTAGGTGACGAAAGTGGAGACGAGGGTTCCCGCCCTGTCTTCCATGATGCCGAGGGCTTGGGACTGGAGTGCTCCAGCGAGGCCACCGGCAAGACCAACCAGAATGACGAAGAGCATGCTCATTGGTGAGCATCATGGCTCATGGGGGGCTCTCAGTCACGGATCCTCGTGTTGCACCCCAAATCTGTCATGGAGGACGTTTACTCTCGGGGCTGATGGAGAAGATGGCTGGAAGGGTCCTCGGGACCAAGGATGCGACACCTCTCGAGTTTTGGGTGGGTGTTGCCGCCGGCGAGTTCATCCAACTCGATGATGTCGTGGCACTGGAGCGTGTCCTGCCTGACGGTGAGGTTGTACGCATGTACGGCACCGTGGGTCAGGTGGTGGCCCGTCACGAAGGCGCCCGGTTCGACTCCGATGTGTTTTTGATCGAGGACGGCATTCTTCCTGCTGAGGTCTCCGAGGCCGCTCACGTCACCGCGACACGGTTCGAGCCGGAGGTCTTCGTGCCACCGAGACCCGGTCAGCCGGTCCGCATCGCCGAAGGTGACGAGCGCGATCGCGCCCTGTTCTTCGACCAGATGGAGCGAAGGTTCCCGGTGGGGGTGGCTCGAAACGGTGAGCCCCTCTGGGTCAACCTCGAGTTTCTCAACGGCGAGCGCGGCGCCCACGTCAACATCTCGGGGATATCGGGTGTGGCAACCAAGACGAGCTATGCGACCTTCCTGTTGCACTCGCTGTTCACCTCGGGAGTGTTGGGCAAGGCCGCCGTCAACACCAAGGCTTTGATCTTCAATGTCAAGGGGGAGGACCTGCTCCACCTCGACCGTGTCAACTCCCGTCTCGACGATGAAGCCCGTGTCCGTTATACCAACCTCGAGCTTCCGTCTACTCCTTTCGAGTCGGTCGCCGGCTTCGCCCCGCCCCGTCTCGACGACCCGAAGGCAACCGCCGATGTCGCCTCGCGATCCGATGTCACCTCGTTCTTCTGGAGCATCCATGAGTTCTGCTCCCAGGATCTCCTGCCATTCCTGTTCGCGGACGCCGAGGACGATCGTGCCCAGTACACCACCGTGGTCTACAACGTCATGGCGCAGCTTCGACGTGCCGAGCCGGATGACAGCGGTGCAGCGGTCATCGACGGCGTGGCTGTGCGGACCTTCAGGGAGCTGGCAGATCTCATCACAGATCGGGTCCAGTCCGATGACCACCGCCATCAGTGGGCCGGTCCGGCCATGGGGACAGGAACGATCAACGCCTTTGTTCGCCGACTGCAAGGGTCGGTGCGTCATCTGGGCAGGCTGATCCGATCCGATGTCCCCGACCCGCAACGTCATCGCATCGAAATCGATCAAAGCCAGGTCACCGTGGTCGACCTGCACAACCTGAACGATCGAGCCAAGCGATTTGTCGTCGGTGTCACTCTGAGGAGGGCATTCGATGAGAAGGAAAGGGCCGGTCAAAGCGAAGAGCTCCTCCTGGTCGTGCTCGACGAATTGAACAAGTACGCGCCACGGGAGGGAACCAGTCCGATCAAGGAGATCCTCCTCGACATTGCGGAGAGAGGCCGGTCATTGGGCGTGATCCTGATCGGAGCCCAGCAGACGGCTTCCGAAGTGGAGAGAAGGATCATCGCCAACTCCTCGATACGCGTCGTGGGCCGTCTCGACTCGGCGGAGGCAGCGAGAGAGGAATACGGATTCCTCCCTTCCGTTCATCGCCAGCGCGCCACGATCCTCAAGCCGGGAACGATGATCCTCACCCAGCCCCAGTTGCCGGTGCCACTGGTTCTCGAGTTCCCGTTTCCAGCATGGGCGACGCGTGCCTCTGAAGCGGTCCCGGTGCTCAGCGATGCCGGGCCTGACGACCCGTTCGAGGACCTGTAGGTCTCGTGGCAGTCAAGATCCTCCATACATCCGATTGGCATGTGGGCCGGCGTATTCGGGGCCGGGATCGATCCGAGGAGCACCGGGCGGTTCTCGACGAGCTGATCGAGATCGCGGTCTCGAGCGAAGTCGATCTCACCGTCGTCGCCGGGGATCTCTTCGATGCTTCGTCGCCAACCGCTCTGTCGGAGGAGATCGTGTGGCGGGCGTTGATGGATCTGGCCGAGGTGTCACCCGTCGTCGTCGTCGCCGGCAATCACGACAGTGCCGCTCGGTTGGATGCGGTTGCGCCCCTGCTCGAGATGGGTCGTGTGACCGCTGTTGGGGCACCCCGCTCTCCTCACGATGGCGGCACGATCGAACTCGAGGACATCGGGGTAAAGCTCGCGCTTCTGCCTTTCGTCTCTCAGCGTGGCATCGTCAAAGCCGAGGACATCATGGGCTCTGATCCCGACCAGCACGCGGGGTTGTTCGAGGATCGGCTCCGGAGAATTGTCGAGAGCCTGACCCGGGACATGACCGCCGAGACGGTGAATGTCCTTGTGAGCCATCTCACCGTCTATGGAGCGCTCGCCGGGGGTGGGGAGCGTCAGGCTCACATCTTTGGATACGCCGTTCCGTCGAGCTTGTTCCCTGGACACCTCTCCTACGTCGCCCTTGGCCATCTCCATCGTCAGCAGAAGATGCCGCACTCCAGCGCTGTCTGGTATTCGGGCTCTCCGCTCCAACTCGACTTCGGCGAGGTGGCGGACCAGAAGGGCGTCCTCCTCGTGGAGGCTTCGCCCGGGCTCCCGGCCAAGGTCACCGCGGTCCCTCTTTCGGAGGGGCGGCGGCTGAAGACGATCCGGGGGACGCTCGACGAAGTCCTGGCTCGTTCCGACGATGTGACCAACGATTACGTCAAGGTCGTACTTGTGGAGAAGGCCAGGGTTGGGCTGTCCGACGAGGTCCGCGCCGCCATTCCCGAAGTCGTCGAGGTGGTGCTCGAATCGTCAGAGCCGGTGAGACGCGAGTCAGAGTCGCGTCAGAAGCTGAAGCCGACCGAGGCATTTCACCGGTATCTCACCGAGAAAGGCGTTGAGGATCCCCTCATGGAGTCTCTGTTCGCCGAACTCCTCGACGAGGCAGGGATATGAGGAGGCGGAGTTGAGGCCGCTTCGTATCAGTGCCGAAGGCTTCTCCGCCTATCGATCTGCCGTCGAGCTGGATCTGGAAGACGTCGAGTTCTTCTCACTGTCCGGGCCTACCGGGTCAGGAAAGTCGAGTCTCGTCGACGCGATGATCTTTGCCCTGTACGGGCGTGTGCCCCGTCTCGGAGGAAATGCGGTGGAGCCCGTCATCTCCGCCGGCGCCGTGCGTGCCAGGGTTGCGGTCGACTTCGAGGTCGGTGGGGTGACATACACCGCGGTCCGAATGGCGGAGCGGACCAAGTCAGGAGCCACAGTCAAAGAAGCCCGACTCCAGAGAGGTGACAAGGTCCTCGCTGATGGCGCCGACGATGTCACCCGTCAGGTAGAGGATCTTCTCAGCCTTCGTTTCGACGATTTCACGAGGACCGTTGTGCTGCCTCAGGGTGAGTTTGCCCGCTTCCTCACCTCCCCGAAAGCAGAGCGCCAATCCTTGCTGCGGAACCTGCTTGGCCTGGATGTCTATTCGGCAGTCCGCTCTTTGGCCAAGACCCGGGAGTCAGTGGCCAACGACCGCGCCTCCATGGCTCGACGTCAACTGGAAGCGGTCGAACTTCCGGATGAGGAGACCGTCAGTGAGGCAAACGGTCGTCTCGACACCCTCGATGCGATGGCGAACACAATCGTTGCCGACGAAAAGCTGTTGGCCCGGCTTGATTCTGATTCCGAGGCTGCGAGAGAAGAGGTGGAGCACATCAAGAACTCCTTGCTCCGACTCACCGACATCGAGCCTCCTGATCGCATCGATGAGCTCGATCAGTTGGCGGCGGCCGCCAGGGAGAGGCTTGCCGATGCCGAGAGCGCGCTCGAAGCGGCGCGTCGACAGAGCGGAGAGCTGGAGGCCAAGATTGGCTCTCTCAAGTCTGTCGAAGAGATAGGGGCTCTTAGGAAGTCTCACATCAGGCTGGGCGAAATAGCGAAGAGGCTGGCGATCCACGATCTGGACAGCGCTCGGGAAGGTCTGGCGACAACCAGGGCGAATCTGATCTCGACAGAGGGGCACCTAGAAGAGATCAATCTTCGTCTTACGTCCGGTCTGATTTCGCATGCTGCTCACGCCCTCACTGCCGAGTTGACCGTGGGACATCCCTGTCCTGTGTGTGATCACAAGGTGGAATCGATACCGACCCGCACGCCCTCTTCCGAAATGGCAAATCTGGAGAAAGAGAAGGATGCCGCCGCCAGATCCGTCTCGAAGGCGCGTCTGGATCTCGACGAGGCGACGAATGCGATGACGCAGTTGGAGACGAGCCACTCCGAGCAGAAGACCCAGCATGACGAGTTGGCCGCCGAGATGAAACACGCACCGTCTCCTGAAGACCTCAGGCGAATGGAAGAGGAGGTCCTGTCACTGACTGCAGGTCTTGCCGCGTCCCGCGAGGACGTCGTGCGCCGGTCTGAGGAACACAAGCTGGCAGCTTCGACCCTCGAAGACACGGGCGACTCCGTGCGAAGGGTGGCAAAAGACCTCACTGCGGCTCAGTTGAAGGTTGCCGATCTGAAGCCGCCGGTTCCCGAGAGCGACGACGTGATCGTTCAGTGGAAGGAGCTCATGGCGTGGCGAGACGAGATCAGTCAGAGATTGGCGGGGGAAGGGACCGGAGCCGAAACCAGAGTCACCGAGGTCAAGGCCGGGGCTCGAGCCGCCAGAGACGATTTGGTGTCCAGATTGGAGAGCGTCGCTGTGCCGACAGTCGAGCCGTTTGCTGTCCAGGTCGCCTCCGAACTGGAGGTAGCCCGTCAGAGGGCTGCCACCATCGAAAAAGCGCAGCGAGACGCAAAGGAACTGGCCAAGGTGGTTCAAGCATCGCAGACCTCTGTGGAGGTGGCCGCCGGTCTGGCCAATCACCTGAGGGCGAACGGGTTCGAGAGGTGGATGATGGTCGGAGCGATGTCCGACCTGGTCGCCGGGGCAAATGACCTTCTTTCTCAGTTGTCCGACGGTGGCTACTCGCTCAAATCTGACGATGAGGGCACGTTCTCGATAGTCGACCACCGCAATGCCAACGAGACGCGAAGGGTGTCCACTCTCTCCGGTGGCGAGACATTTCTCGTTTCTCTCGCTCTGGCGCTCTCTTTGGCCGAGACGCTGGCCGCCGCCGGGGGCGCCGAGCTCGACACCATCATCCTCGACGAGGGTTTCGGGGCACTCGACGATGAGTCATTGGACACCGTTGCCTCGGTTCTCGAGGATCTGGCCGGCAAAGGATTGGTGGTCGGGGTGATCACCCACGTCAAGGAACTGGCATCACGGGCACCTGTTCGATTCGTGGTGTCCTCTGAGCCGGGTGGGTCGAAGGTGGCGAAGCTCTCATGAACTTCACTGTTGAGGCATGGGACTCCGACTACGGAGCGCCCAGATCAGAGGAACTCGAGGACGCTTCCCAAAACGTTGATCCATCGGTCGAGTTTGCGATTGACGCCTGGCGTCCCCTGTTGCCGGAGGTCGACCATCTCGATGATGTTCTCTTTATCGATGGGGTTCGGCGAGTCGACGCCACTCTCTGGATCGATCAACCGCCTGACTTTCCGGGTTTCGCCCTGGCGGCCACCTATGCGGGGGGCGCGGTGCGCTGCAACGACAAGGCCACCATCGAGGTCGCCGAGGTGGAGAGAGGGCTTTTCACCTCAGCTCCCGCCGCCGACATCTTCACCGGCGTCGGAACCTACGAGGTGAAGGCGACGAAGGGGACCACTTCCGAGGAGCTCTGGCTCGGCATTCAACAGCGAATGGGTGATCTCGAGGCGGTCGCCGCTCGCAAGGCCGGGCCCGCCGAGTTGGTGGTTGTCGACGGACCGCTTTCCCATGCCAGGGATCTCGACAATGCCGTTGGCTACGTAAAGACCCAGAAGGTCCAATATCTGCCGATGGAGCTGGCAGCGGTTCTGGCCGAGCTGCCTGCCGGATATCGCACGCCCCTGTTTCTCACCACAACCTCCTGGAGCCGGTTCTCCTGGTATCTCCGATTGGCCAATCACCAGGGGCCGGCCGGTGGACTGGTGCGCTGCGAGATAGACGCCAACAAGCCTGTGGCGGATGCGGCCCGCATAGCGACACGCGTCAGCGCCACGCTTCCCCGTTTTTCGTCGGCGAGGCACAAGGACCCGCGCGCTCCCCAGAATCTCTATCCGATCGGCGGGCTGGAGCGTGAGCTTCGCCATCGTCTCGGTGACAAGGAACTCGCCATGCGGGCTCTCCGGACTGCATCCCGGCAGACTCCTAGCGTTACATCGCTAAACCTCTCGTCGTGACGCCAGCAGGGCCCCGACGATTACCAGGGCCACACCGATCACGACCACCGGGGCAACGATCTCGTCGCGGAACACGACTCCGAGGATCATGGCTACGACCGGAATCGCGTATGTGATGAAGGCCGATCGTGTCGGACCGACACGCCCCGAGAGAGTGCCCATGAGCACGAAGGCCACTCCTGTTCCCAGGACTCCCACAGCCAGTAATGCGAGCAGCGACGGCCACGCGAACACCGATTGCGTCAGTCCGTAGATTCCGAACGGGGTCACCGCGACTGCGGCGACCCACAGGACCCTGGCGATGACCGGCAATGATCCGTACCGCTGTTGAAGTGGGGCGATCATGTTGAGAGCGACGGCGTAGCAGAGGGTGGCGACGAGGACCATGATCACACCGATGGCCGCCGTCGTGCTGGATCCTGTGGAGGGCAGGGCGATCGCCACGATTCCCACGAAGCCAACGGCAAGCCCTGCCATCTGGAGCCTTCCGGGCAGGGCCCGGAGGAGGATGGTCGCCAGTAGGGCGGTGAAGATCGGCGTGGCGCCGTTGAGCATCCCGGCGACGGCCGAGTCGATCCACAGTTGCGCGATGGGGAAGAGAGTCAGTGGCAGCGCGACCCAGACGAGGCCGAGGATTCCAACACGGGAGCGATCTTGGAAATCGGCGATCTTGGTCGTGCGGGCCCTCGGGATGAGAGCCATCACGACCGCTCCGAAACCGACTCTCAGCCATGTGACCAGCCCGGGGTGGAAGGCGTCGAGTCCGATGGCCATGAACAGAAATGATGCGCCCCAGATCAGGCTCAGTGATACGAACAAGCCCCAGTCGAGCAGTGCAAAGGCTTCTCGATTGGTCCCGTGCGACGTTGTCAGAATTCGTGGCGTGTCCATGTGTCAGTGAAAGCAACACCCACTACGTGGGAATGGTTGCAACGGAGTGGGTCACGGCTGACGGCTGTATGGCTGGAGATAGTCCGGGGTCGGGATGCCGTGGCGAAGGTCGGCTGATGGCTCGGCTTCGCCGGCGACGACGGTGAGTGGAACGACACCTGCCCACGCATCCGACATCAAATCAGCAGGATCATCATCTGGTCCCCCCGAGCGCACCTTGGCCGAGACCTCGTCTAGGGAGAGTTCGATGACCGAGGTTTGTTTGATCTCAGGCGCGGTCGGCCGGCGAATATTGAGGACTCGGCCAGGGATCAGGCCGTCGACGATCACGTCCAGGGCCTCTTCCTTCTCCTCGTCGGAGAGAAGACGTCCCTGTCCGTGCACCACCACGCTGCGATAGTTGGCGGACGAGTGGAATCCGCTCCGCGCCACCACCAGACCGTCTATGTGGGTCACCCCGACGCTCAGGGGCGAGCGATCTCTGACTGCCTTGACCAGACCCGAGGTGGCAGAACCGTGGAGCAGTAATCGGTCACCGCTCCGCACGTACAACATCGGGATCACCACCGGGCGGTCCTCGATGACGTAGGCAGCGTGACAAACAAGACCTTCATCGAGGATCTCATTGATCTTCTCGCGATCTTCGACCCCCCTCTCGGGAAGTCTGCGTATGCGTGTCTTCTCGCTCATGGGCGTTCTGACTTTGCGTCGCGGGTCATCAAACTGAGGACGGCATCCCTCGGATGAAGGCCATCGTGCAGCACCCGCCCGACGTGATCGACAATCGGCATCTCGATGCAGGCGCGAGCAGAGAGACCGAGGACGCTCTTCGTTGTCTTGATTCCCTCGGCAACCATCCTCATCTCGGCAACCACCTCATCGAGACTCTTCCCCTCGGCAAGCCCTACTCCAACACGGTGGTTTCGGCTCCGGGTGGAGCTACAGGTTGCGATCAGGTCACCCATGCCGGCAAGCCCGGCAAAGGTTGCCGGTCTTCCACCCAGCGCCTCCCCGAGACGTGTCAACTCGGCCAGGGCTCTGGTGATCAGGGTGGCCCGGGAGTTGTCGCCGAATCCGAGGCCATCCGACATCCCGGCGGCGATGGCCATCACATTCTTGAGGGCACCTCCCAACTCGCAGCCCACCACGTCGTCGTTGGTATAGACACGGAAGGTTGGTCCCATGAGGACATTCTGAATGGACTGAGCCGCGTCGGCATCTCGCATTGCGATGACTGTCGCTGTCGGTTGCCCTTCGATGACTTCGGAGGCGAGGTTGGGGCCGGTGAGAACACCCACCCGGGATGAGTCGTGGTCGGGAGCCTCGGCAGCCATGACTTCGGTCATGGTGGCCAGCGTGTCTTGTTCGATGCCTTTTGTCAGAGACACGATGGGGATGCCGGAGAGGATGGCCGTCGCCGCCATTTTGAAGACGGCCCTGAACCCATGCGATGGAACGGCGATCACCACGGCGTCGGCATCCCGCACCGCCGTCTCCAGCTCGGATGTCGCCTCGAGGAGCTCGGGCAGTCGGTGGCCCGGGAGGTAGTCGTGGTTCTCTCTCGTCTCGTTGATTGCCGAGGCGAGCTCACTGCGACGTGCCCAGAGTGTGGTGGAGACAGATCTCGCAGCAAGGGAAGCCACCGTGGTTCCCCACGACCCCGCGCCGATGACGGTGATGCGTCGCATCGAAGTCACGCTAGTGCCCTGGCCAACCTCCTAACCTGCCGCGCCGATGAGTCTTTCCATCGGAATCGTCGGTTTGCCGAATGTTGGCAAGTCCACCCTCTTCAACGCATTGACCAATGCCGGGGTCCTCGTCGCCAACTATCCGTTTGCGACCATCGATCCCAATACCGGAGTCGTCCCCATCCCCGATGGACGTCTCGAGATGCTGGCAAAGGTTTTCGGATCGAAGAAGATCACACCGGCCACGGTCACTTTTGTCGACATCGCCGGTCTGGTGAAGGGGGCAAGCGAGGGTGAGGGTCTGGGCAACCAGTTCCTTGGCAATATCCGTGACGTAGATGCGATCTGTCACGTTGTGCGTGCCTTTGGATCCTCCAGCGTTGCCCACGTCGATGACGACTTCGATCAGCGAAGGGACATCGAGACCGTCGAGGTGGAGTTGGGAATTGCAGACCTCGAAACGATCGAAAGGCGTCTTCCCCGCCTGGAGAAAGAGGCCACCATCGACAGGAGGCTTCAATCCCGGGTCGATCTCTTTCAGACCCTTCGCAGTGTCGTTGCGTCCGGGGAGATGGTGAGTCGCAGCCCTGCTCTGATGAGTCGCCGGACCGAGTTCGCCGACCTCACTCTTCTCACGGCCAAGCCCGTCATCTATGTCTTCAATGCCGACGAGAGCCTGCTCGCGTCCCCTGATCGCAAGACGGATCTCGCTGCCATCGTGTCACCCGCCGAGGCCCTGTTCCTGGACGCTCAGATAGAGGCCGAACTGACCGAGCTGACTCTCGAGGATCGAATCGAGTTGCTGGCGTCGGTCGGTCAGGACGAGCCCGGTCTGAATGCTGTGATCCGCATGGCCTATCGAGTTCTCGGCCTTCAGAGCTATCTCACGGGTCGCGAGAAGGAGACACGTGCTTGGACGATTCACACCGGTGCCACCGCTCCCGAAGCGGCAGGTGTGATTCATACCGACTTTCAGCGTGGCTTCATAGCGGCCGAAGTGGTGGACTACGACAGTTTGGTGGACGCGGGTTCCTGGCAGGCGGCTCGCTCCATGGGCCTGATTCGAACCGAGGGCAAGTCATACGTCATGAAACCCAACGACGTGGTGGAATTCCGATTCAATGTCTGAACATGTGTTCGGTGGCCCCGCACGCTGTGCTCGGATTCGCCTTATGATGTAGCTGTCAAAGAAGTCGACGGGAGAGCCCCGACCAAGGGGCGCCGAAGGGGCAACTCCTTCCCGGAATCTCTCAGGCCAGTAGGACCGTCGGTCGAGACAGCGCTGAAGGTCACGACAGCGGGAAGGGCAAAGCCGTTTAGGAGACACCAATGCCCCATCCCACCGAGAGGTTCGCAGACCGACACATTGGACCACGCAGTGCCGACGTCGAGAAGATGCTTGCCACCATCGGGGCAACGACGCTCGATGACCTGATAGGTCAAACGGTTCCCGAGTCCATTTTCGACACACATTTGGATCTTCCCGACGCCCTCACCGAACCCGAGGTTGTGGTGAGGCTCTCCGAGCTCGCCGGGCGGAACAAGGTGCTCATCTCCCTCATCGGGCTTGGTTATCACGACACGATCATGCCTCCGGTGATTCAGAGGAATGTTCTCGAGAATCCGGCGTGGTACACCTCCTATACCCCCTATCAGCCCGAGATCTCCCAGGGCCGCCTCGAGGCCCTCCTCAATTTCCAGACGATGGTCTCCGATCTCACCGGTCTGAGTATCGCCAATGCCTCGCTTCTCGATGAACCGACCGCAGCCGCCGAGGCCATGGCAATGTGCCGTCGTCTTCATCGCGGCGGCGGCAAGATCTTCTACGTCGATCCAGACTGTCATGAGCCCACGAAGGCCGTCGTCGGTACCAGGGCAGAAGCCGCGGGAATCGAGGTCCGTGAGCTGGACGATGACGCAGACCCGTCCGTAGCTTTTGGTGTGCTTCTCCAGTATCCGGGTTCGAGCGGCGCGATTGGGGATTACCGGGACCTCACAGCTTCTTTTCGCGAGGCCAATGCATTCGTCGTTGTCGCCGCCGACCTTCTCTCATTGACGATGCTGACGCCGCCGGGGGAGTGGGGAGCCGACATCGCAGTCGGCTCGGCACAGCGATTTGGGGTGCCTCTTGGATATGGAGGACCCCACGCGGGGTTCATTTCCACCAGTGAGAAGTTGGTCAGAGGTCTACCAGGGCGTCTGGTTGGTGTCTCCAAGGACCGCGCTGGTCGCCCCGCCTATCGGCTTGCGCTTCAAACGAGGGAACAGCACATCCGCCGCGAGAAGGCGACTTCCAACGTCTGCACGGCCCAGGTCCTACTGGCGGTGATCGCCGGTCTCTACGGGTGCTGGCACGGACCTGATGGTCTCAAGGCGATTGCCGGCGAAGTGAATCGGCTCACGACTCTTCTGGCGAACGGTTTGGCCGAGTCGGACTATCAACTCACGAGCGAGACGTGGTTTGACACAATCACGGTTCGGTCACCGGGGAGGGCCAAGGAGATTCTGGCCGGCGCCTTGAAAACCGGCATCAACCTGGGTCTTGTCGACGACGACCATGTTCGGGTCTCACTCGATGAAAAGACCACCGAGGAGATCGTTCTGAAGGTCCTGGCGGCATTTGGGGCGGAGAAGCCTCGTTCCTCCGGTGTCGGTGGCATCCCGGTCGAAGCGGCGAGAAAATCCCCATTCATGACCCATCCCGTGTTCGGCCTCTACCAGTCGGAGCATGAGATGCTTCGTTATCTGCGAAAGCTGGCCGACAGGGACCTGGCGTTGGACCGCAGCATGATCCCGCTCGGTTCGTGCACGATGAAACTCAACGCGACAACGGAGATGATTCCGATCACCTGGTCGGGATTTGCCGACCTTCACCCATATGTTCCGCTCGATCAGGCTGCTGGGTATCTTGAGCTGATCAGAGAGCTGGAGGGCTATCTCGCCGACATCACCGGTTACCACTCTGTCTCCTTGCAGCCCAACGCGGGATCTCAGGGAGAACTGGCAGGTCTTCTTGCCATCTCCGCTTATCACCGGTCGAGGGGTGAGGAGCATCGTGATGTTTGCCTGATCCCAGCATCAGCCCATGGGACCAATGCCGCGTCGGCAGTAATGGCCGGTATGCGAGTCATCGTCGTCGCCACCGACGAGGGAGGCAACATCGACCTCGCCGATCTCGATGTCAAGCTCGCAGAGCATGTCGACGAGCTGGCGGCGGCGATGGTGACCTATCCATCCACGCATGGTGTCTTCGAGGAGGGGATCAAGCGGTTGACGGAGGCAGTTCACTCCCATGGAGGACAGGTCTATATCGATGGCGCCAATCTCAATGCGTTGGTGGGGCTGGCGCGCCCGGCCGAGTTTGGCGCCGATATCGGTCATCTCAATCTTCACAAGACCTTCACCATCCCCCATGGCGGCGGTGGCCCCGGGGTTGGGCCGGTCGGAGCTGCGGCCCACCTGGCACCCTTCCTTCCGAACCATCCTCTTCTGGGAGAAGCCGGTCCGGAGTCAGGGATTGGTCCTGTGTCAGGCGCTCCTTTCGGATCGGCCGGAATTCTGGCTATTCCATACGCCTACCTCCGTCTCATGGGAGCACCCGGACTGCGACAGGCGACTCGGGTGGCGATCCTGTCGGCCAACTACGTTGCTCGACGACTCGATCCCCACTTTCCGGTCCTCTACTCGGGGGAGGGTGGCCGGGTTGCCCACGAATGCATCCTCGACCTTCGTCCTCTCACCAAGGAGACGGGCATAACCGCCGAGGACGTGGCGAAACGTCTCGCCGACTACGGATTCCATGCCCCCACCCTCTCATTTCCGGTGCCAGGGACATTGATGGTCGAACCCACCGAATCGGAGAGTCTTCTCGAACTCGACAGATTCTGCGAGGCGATGATCGCAATCCGCGCCGAAGCGGACCGGGTTGGCTCGGGGGAGTGGCCACTGGACGACAATCCACTGGTTCTCGCTCCACATACCGTGGCGGATGTCTCGGCCAACGAGTGGGATCGTGCCTATACGAGAGAGCAGGCAGCCTTCCCGCTCGAGAGTCTCAGGATCGACAAGTATTGGTCGCCGGTAGGCCGGATCGACGGTGTGGGCGGCGACCGCAATCTGATCTGTGCTTGTCCTCCGTTGGACGCCTACCGCTAGTGCTCTGGTGTGGTCGGGGCACTTGCCGTCTCTTGACATTTTTCCAAGCAATGGGATCGTTATCTGCGAGAATCCAGTTGGCTGCGGCTGATGGGTAGGTAATGCGGTGAATTTCACCGGTAAAATCCGGGTACCAGAGATCGACCACCCGGGGGTTCCGGCCACGTTCCTGATCGACGACGTTCAGGCTGAGGTGGTCCTCGACGGTGAATCTCTCGGTCGGTGGTCTCTTTATGACGTCCATGCGACTCGTCTTGTTTCGAGTGCTTTTCAGGTGGAGTTGGCCGGCGAAGAAGTAACTTTCCTCGCCGACGATCCGATCGACTTCGCCTATCGCGGTGTGGAGCACATGGCGGAGGTTTGGGCCCGATTCAAGTCGATGAGCGTGGCCCGCCGGCCGATTGCAGTTCGTCGATCACGCAGAGGCACCACGGCATCGAAGATCTCGGAGCTTCGCGATGCAATGGTGGAGAATCTTCAATCTGAACGCAGTGGATTTCTCACCGAGAGAGAGCCTGTCCATCAGGATGACATCACGGCGGAGTCGGTGGCGCAGGAGATCGAGTCGCTGTCTGACGATGCCAGGAGCGTCGAGCCGGCCGAACCCGCAACCGAGACCCGGATCCCGGTCCTTGGCGAGACCACCGGTGATGAGGGGGACCATCTCGAAGCACAACGCGTCGAAGCGGAGCGTGCCGAACAACAGCGTGTTGAATCGGAGCGTCTCGAGGCTGACAAGCGGGCGATGGAAGAAGAGCGGGCGAGACTTGATGCAGAGAAGAAGGGTCTGGAGGCTGAGCGTCTCAAAGCCGAGCAGATGGAAGCCGACCGTGTTGAGGCCTTCCGTCTCGAGATGGAGCGTCTCGAGAACGAGCGTGACGAGCAGAAACGTCTCGAAGCCGAGAGATCCGAGGCCGCCCGTATCGAGATGGAGAGACTTCAAGCCGAGCGCGCCGAGATGGAGCGTCTCGATGCCGAGCGTGATGAACAGAAACGTCTCGATGCGGAACGCGCCGAATCTGTGCGCAGAGAGCTGGAGAGTATCGAGGAGAAGCGCAAGGAGATCGAGCAACTCGAGTCCGAGCGCGCCGAGCAGGAGAGACAGGACGCCGAGCGCTTGGACGCGATCCAGGTCGAGATGCAACGACTCGAGTCCCAGCGCGCCGAGGATCAGCGTCTGGAGGCCGAGCGTGCCGAGATCGAGCGCTTGGAAGCCGAGAAACTGGAGCAGGAACGAGTTGCTGCAAAAAAGGCCGCAGCCGAACAGGCTGAGGTGGAGAGGGTCGCTGAGGTGCGTCTCGAGGCAGAGAAGGCCGCAGCCGAACAGGCTGAGGTGGAGAGGGTCGCTGAGGAGCGTCTCGAGGCAGAGAAGGCCGCAGCCGAACAGGCTGAGGTGGAGAGGGTCGCTGAGGTGCGTCTCGAGGCAGAGAAGGCCGCAGCCGAACAGGCTGAGGTGGAGAAGGTCACTGAGGAGCGTCTCGAGGCAGAGAAGGCGCAGGATGAGGACGGTGTTGTGGAGACGCAGCCCGAGCTGGCCAAGGAGATTCTCTCGACTTCAGGCGACAGCGATGATCCTGAGGCTTCCAAGCAGTTGGTTGTCGATCTCGGCGAGTTCGAGGAACCCGCAGAGCCGGAACCCGACTCCGACACAGATTCTCAGCCCGAGCCTGCTCTCGCCGGCGCGCCCCGCGAGAAGTCGGGAATCATGGGTGCCGTGAAGAGTGCCTTTAGCCGCAGTGGACGTAATCACGTCCATGAGCTCGTGGAGGCGCCAGGTGGAATTGGCATAGGTCGTTCCATATGCGAGGAGTGCGGCTACGTCTCGATCTCGTCGTCCGACTGAGCGCTCTCCAACACAATTCGATGACGTTTCGACGGACAGATGACCCCGTTCGAGGCATCGCCGGTACGCTCAGTTGGTGGCATTGATCCGACCAGTCATTCTTTCCGGGGGGGCGGGAACCCGTCTGTGGCCGCTCTCCACACCTGATCTCCCCAAACAGTTTGCGCCATTGGTTGGCGAAGACTCGTTGTTCGTCCAAGCTCTGCAGCGTCTTGCCGGCCAACCGGGCGTGTCGCCGCCGATCGTCGTGACCGGATCGGCCCATACCCACCTCGCCGAGGCGGCCTCCGCCGACTCCGGTGTTGGCATCCACCTGCTTCTCGTGGAGCCGGAGGGCAGGAACACCGCTCCGGCGGCACTGGCGGCCGCTCTGTCGTCAGATCCGGCCGATGTTTTGGTGATTCTCCCTTCCGATCACCTGATTCGAGATGAAGAAGGCTTCGCCGCCGCCGTGATCCGGTCAGTCGAATACGCGGTGGAGGGCTTCCTGGTGACTTTCGGGATAGTGCCATCGCGAGTCGAGACCGGTTACGGCCACATCGAATTGGGAGAACCGCTGACCGGCGTCTTTGGAGTGCGTCGCTTCAAGGAGAAGCCCGACCGGGACGAGGCCGAACGGCTGACCTTGGACGGAAGCCACGTCTGGAATTCGGGAATGTTCGTTGTCTCCGCTGATGGCCTACTCACGGAAGCCCGGCGGTATTGTCCGGAGATTCTCGAAGGTGTGGCCGCGGCAATGCGGGCACCGGTCGATCGGACAGTGGAGTTGGGCGCCGAGTTTCTGGATGTCGAGAAGATCTCTCTGGATCACGCAATCTTGGAGAAGACTGAGGAGGCCGTAGTTATGCCAATCGATGTTGGCTGGGATGACGTGGGATCCTTCGAGGCACTCTGGTCGGTCTCGGAAAAGGATGATCGGGGAAACGTCACATCAGGTGACACCGTTCTCATCGATGTCGAGGGCTCTCTCGTGAAGGCCACATCCCGAACGGTGGCAGTCGCTGGTATCAGTGATGTTGTTGTCGTCGAGACACCAGATGCGGTTCTCGTGGTGGCGCGCAACCAGTCACAAACGGTCAGGGATCTCGCCGAGCGTGTTGAGCCTGATTGAGGCCCCGAAGCCCTCAGGCATTCGCCGTTGTGCGACGTTTCGCCGTCGTGATGTTCCTGGTCATCTCGGCATGTTCGATCGGTCGCCCCGCAGACGACGCAGACGGCGATGAGATCTATCGACAGCTGTGTGTCAGTTGTCATGGCGCCGACCTCAGTGGCGGTATCGGGCCTCCGCTCGGCCCTGGTTCCAACTCGGCACGTCAGCCAGACGAGTTTCTCGAATTCGCCATCATGATGGGGCTGGGAAGCATGCCGTCTTTCTCCTCCTCATTGGACGAACACCAGCTCGATCGGCTGGTCGATTACCTCCGGGAGGAGCAGAGAGGATGACCCCGGTACTCGAATCGCTGGAGCTTTACCCGGTCCGCATCCCCATGCGTCATCCCTTTCGCCGTGTCGATCACCGGGAGGCTGTGCTCATGAAGGGCCCATCGGGCTGGGGGGAGTTCTCGCCCTTTCCCGACTATCCGCCCGTCGTCACCGCAAGATGGCTGGCGGCTGCCCTGGAGCTCGCCTGTGGGAGCATCCCCAGCGCCGGACGGTCGGCGATCCCGGTGAATGTGACGGTTCCCGCGGTTGCCCCGGATACTGCGGCATCCCTGGTTGCGGAGTCGGGCGCCAGCACAGCGAAGGTGAAGATCGGGAACCCGGGCGATACCGAGGCAGACGACGAGGAGAGGTTGGCCGCTGTGCGAGATGCATTGGGCGCCTTCGGCCACATCCGCATCGACGTGAATGCCGCCTGGGATCTCGAAACGGCCAGCAGGCGTCTCGAGTCGCTCTCGCGATTCAACCTCCAGTATGCCGAGCAGCCGGTCGCCACAATCGAGGACATGTCAGAACTGCGCAGGCGCACCGATGTTCCCATCGCGGCCGATGAGCTCGTCCGGGAGAGCCGCCATCCCTTGCGAGTTCTCGAGAAAGGCGCGGCCGACGTGCTGATTCTGAAGTGCCAGCCCATGGGTGGGGTAGTGCGGGTGCTCGACCTTGCCAGGCGATCCACAGTCCCTGTCGTCATTTCGTCGGCGCTGGAGACCTCGGTAGGCATGTACGCCGGGTTGCTTGCGGCCTCGCTGCTCGATGAGCTGCCTTACGCATGTGGTCTGGGGACGGTTGCTCTCATCGAAGGCGACCCGACCCCAAGTCCACTCATTCCCAGAAACGGCATGCTCGAAGTTCGGCGCCCCGAGCCGGACCCGGATCTTCTAGAGCGGTGGCGACCGGAGCCCTCACGATCGGACGAGTTGCTCCGCAGACTGCGAGCCGCGGCCGAGGTGCTCCCTTGAGTCAGCCCAACCCGAGCACGGCAATGGCGCGGGCCACGGTGGATGAGCTGTGGAGAAATGGGATCGGCCTTGTGGTGATCTCGCCGGGGTCTCGCTCGGCGGCTCTGGCGATAGCCGCTGCGGAGCATCCTGACCTCGAGACCAGAGTCGTGATGGATGAGCGATCGGCTGGCTTTCACGCGTTGGGGCGAGCCAAGGCGACCGGGTTTCCGGCTGCGGTGCTGTCAACATCGGGGACGGCTCCTGCCAATTACTACCCCGCTGTCGTTGAGGCGGACATGTCGCTGACCCCGCTCGTCGTGCTGTCGGCGGATCGCCCCGTGGAGCTACGTGGTGTCGGAGCAAACCAGACGATCGACCAGATACGGCTCTATGGCGACAGAGTGCGGTTCTTCGGCGACGTGAAGGCTCCGGGGTCGGATGTGAATCTCAACGAATCGTGGCGCTCGACCGTCTCGGAGGCTGTCGCCGCCGCACTAGGGCAAGGAGATCGACCGGGCCCGGTGCACCTCAACCTGGCATTCCGCGAGCCGACGGTTCCGGTGAGAGATGACGGGCGGACTCAAGGTCTCGGTTATCCGTTCTCCATCGACGGTCGGCGGGAAGCTGCGCCTTGGATCAATCCAGTGACCCCGGTGCCACCGTCGGCGGTTCTGCGTCTGGTCGGCTCGTCGCGGGGGCTGGTCATCGCCGGCGAGGGTGAATACGACCGCGGCGGTTTGATGGAGGCAGCCGAGGCTTTCGGGTGGCCGGTTCTGGCGACGGCTTTGTCCGGCATGCGTGGCGAGACGGTGGTGAGCACCTATCACCATTTGCTCATCGATGGTGTTCCTCGGCATCTGACTCCCGAAGCGGTCTTTGTGGTCGGGGCGGTTGGACCGAGTCAGCGTCTCGAGGATCTGATCGAGTCGGCGGTCGGCCAGCGAATTCGGGTGGACGCCTGGGGGAGGAGAATCGATCCACGACGGAACGCCACCCATGTTCTTCACGCTGAGCCTGTGGCCACCCTCAGGAGCGCGGCCACCACCAAGACGGCTCCCTATTGGGTCGAAGCGTGGTTGGAGGCCGACCGACAGCTTCGGGAGACCATCGACCGGAGTCTCGACGAGGTCACGGTTCCGTCCGGCGCTTCGATCGCTCGTTCTCTCAACGACGTCTCATGGGAAAGATTGGTGGTGGCCTCGTCCCTCCCGATTCGTGAAGTCGACAGCCATCTCACCCGCCGGGGCACCGTGATCGCCAATAGGGGCGCCTCGGGAATCGATGGATTTGTGTCCACAGCCCTCGGAGTTGCTTCGGCGACATCGCGCACATTGGCGATATCGGGCGATCTGTCACTGCTCCACGACTCGAATGGCTTTCTCTGTGACGTAGTCGACGATCTCGTGATGGTCGTGCTCGACAACGATGGGGGCGGGCTGTTCGACGATCTCCCACCGGCGGCCCATGCGCCATCCTACGAGAGGCTCTTTGTGACTCCGCACGGCCGGGACCTCGGGCAACTGGCGCGATTCCACAACCTCGGGTTCATGACAGTCGAGACACCCGAACAGGCAATCTCCGCCTCTATGGAGAGACTCGACCGAGGCGGGCGGCATCTGATCCGCGTGCCGATCGAACGCCGGGCCGACCTGGAGACCCGCCAGATGCTCGATGAGGTGACCCGCGAGGTTGTGTCTCTATTGCAGTTCTAGTGCCTTGAGCATCGGGCGAAGCTTCAGCTCGGTCTCGGCAAACTCGAAGTCGACGTTCGAGCCGGCGACGATCCCGCCCCCGGCATAGAGAGTGACCGTCCTGTCGGCGAACAGACCGCAACGAAGGGCGATGGCGAACTCACCGTCTCCGTCTGCGTTGAACCAGCCGACGGGTCCCCCGTACCTGCCCCGAGATCTTGGCTCGACATCCCTGATCATCCTTGTCGAGGCGTCCGGTGGCTTTCCAGAGACGGCCGCCGTTGGATGAAGGGACCCCAGCACGTCCATGACGGTGGTGCCGGTGGTTGCCGGTCCCACGAATTTGGTCGCCAGATGGTTTATGTCGCCGAACCGGAGCACCGTTCGCTGCTGCACGTCGAGCGACGTTGTATGAGCCTTGATCCTTTCCTCGACGGACGACGACGAAAGGGCGTGTTCTCGGTCCATCTTGTCGGAGACGAGGTTTTCTGCTTCCGACGCCGTGCCGGCGAGTGCCAGTGACGAGATCCGCCCATCCTGAAGGGAGACCAGAAGTTCGGGACTGGCTCCCACGAGACCTTTGACCTGAAAGGTGTAACTATCCGATTCGCTCGCCCGGAGACGGTCGACAACAACTTCGATGGGGACCTCCGAATCGAACTCGATATCGACCTGACGGGCGATCACCACCTTTTGGATCGTCCCGGCTTCGATCGATTCCAGTGCGGCCGACATCGCTGTTTGCCATCCGGCAGCCCCGTCGGAGACGATTCGGCCATCGGGTAGGACATGGTCCGGTGGGGAAATCTCCTCCACATCCATATCGACGGCATCCCCCGTCATCTCGATGACCGAGCCCCTCTCGCCGAGGTCGAAAGTGAACGATGCCATGGCGAACTGTTTCCCACTCTTCCGGAGAGCCGTCAGAGCTCGCTGGTAGCGAAGAGGCCCGGTTCCCGGATCGAAGCCTTGAGATGGGCCCCGACCGATGAGGGCACGGCCGTGGCGAATCCATGCCAGATTGGGTTGAGCGGCCTCGGTCACTCCGGGAAGGGTAGGACCTCCCCGGACGAGTCGACGATGCCAACGCCACTTGCCAGTCGGGCGAAGACGGACGGGTCACCTGACGCTGCCAGTCGTACCCGGCCTTCGCCTCCGATGATGCCTGCCACTCGAATCGTCTGAGCCGCCACGGCAGGTGCCGGGTCGATGACGGCGACCCCGGGGCCGGCGATCCTTTCGATGGTCGGTCGGAGGAAGGAGAAGTGAGTGCACCCGAGAACGAGGACGTCTGCTCCCTCATCGATTATCGGAACCAGGGCGGCGCTGATAGTCGCATCGACATCGGGGCCGGCGAACTCTCCTCGCTCGACCATTCCGACCCACTCCGGACAGGCTCGAGTGACCACCTTGGCATTTCTCGTGTGGTCGCTCACCAGGGACTCGAAGAGACGACCCTGAAATGTGGCCTCAGTGGCAAACACACCGATTACTCCTGTCTGAGAGGCGGCGGCGGCAGGTTTCACCGCGGGCTCCATGCCGATTATCGGGATCTCCTGGCATGACTCTCGTAGCGAGTCCAGGGCGGCAGCGGACGCGGTATTGCAGGCGACCACCAGTGTCTCCGCCCCCTGCTGGATGAGCCAGGTGGCCACCTCGTGAGACATCGAGCGGACGTCGTCGAGGCTCCTGTTTCCGTACGGCGCCCTGGCCCGGTCGGCAACATAGAGAAGGTCGGCGCTGGGTGCCAGCGCCTTGATTTCGATGAGAACTGAAAGTCCACCGAGTCCTGAGTCGAAGACACCGATCATGGGTTACCGTCGACTGTTAGTCGAAGGAGGTTCAGGTTGGACGTTGAAGGTTCCGTTGCGGTGGTCACTGGTGGTGTCTCTGGTCTTGGCCTGGGTGTTGCTCAAAGGATGGTCCGTCAAGGCGCATCGGTCGTAATGCTCGACATAAACGAAGAGCGTGGCAAGGAGGCGACGCAAGAGCTCGGTGACGAGTCCCGGTTTATCTACTGTGACGTATCCAACTCCGAAGACGTCAGTGCGGCCGTGTCCGGTGCGCACGAAGCGTTTGGCTCTATCGATGTGCTGGTGAATGCGGCGGGTGTGGCGCCCGCACAACGCGTTGTTTCCCGCGATGGGGTGTTGTTCGATCTGGATCTGTTCAAGTTCACCATCGGAGTCAATCTCATCGGGATGTTCGACATGATCAGAAACGTCGCCGCGGTCATGGCGGCAAACGACCCTGCCGAAACGGGGGAGAGAGGGGTCATAGTCAATGTTGCATCGATAGCAGCGTTTGAGGGTCAGGTCGGCCAGGCCGCATATTCCGCCTCGAAGGGGGGCGTGGTTGCGATGACGCTGCCAATCGCCCGCGATTTGGCCGGGGCCGGCATCCGCGTCGTCACGATTGCGCCGGGCATCATGGACACCCCTCTTCTCGCCGGCGCTCCTCAGGAGTTGCGTGACTCGTTGGCCAAACTTCATGTCTTTCCTCAAAGGCTCGGCACCGCGGAGGATTTCTCTCATCTCGTTCAGGCGGTCATCGAGAATGAGATGATCAACGGTGAGGTGATTCGACTCGATGCCGCGGCGCGAATGCCTCCGAAGTGATCCCTAGTGTCCCGTCCGGCTGATCATGTCGCGAATTCGACGGGTCTGAACGCCGCTCGCGGCGTTCTCGTCCTCGACGTAGCTTCGGCTATGCCTGCGTCCTCGGCCTTGCGACCAACGCCCAGCCCTCGCCGACTTCATCAACGGAACAACCGGACAGGACACTAGATGACCACCAGGATCGCCCTCATCTGTTTTGACGACATGGAGGAGTTGGATCTGGTCGGCCCCTGGGAGGTGTTACGCATGTGGCAACGGACTCATCCGGAAGACGATGTGGACGTATTCACCGCTTCGATGGATGGCCGGACTGTCACCTGTGCGAAAGGAATGAGAATCACCGCCGACACCTCTGTCAAGGATATCGGGAGGGTTGACGTGATCGTTTATCCGGGAGGCCGTGGGACCAGACGCCATCTCGACGACGCACAGGTGAAGTTGTTTCTCTCCGAGCAGGCGGCGGCGGGGACGTTGATGACTTCTGTCTGCACAGGCTCGCTGGTGTTTGCGGCTGCGGGTCTGCTGAACCAGCGTCCGGCGACGACACACTGGGGCGCGCTCGACCTCCTGGCGAGTTTGGACGAGACGATCGAGGTCCGATCCGAGGACCGATTTGTCGACAGTGGGGAGGTCATCACCGCGTCAGGTGTCTCCGCGGGCATCGACATGGCCCTGCATCTGGTTGCCCGGCTTCACTCCACCAAACGCGCCCGTCAGGTCAAGCGGGACATCCAGTACGACCCGGCGCCGCCGGTCTAGAGGGGCTGCAAGCCGCTCAAACTCTCCGGGTTCTCCAGACCGGTCAGATCCCCCGGGTCGGTGCCGAGCTCCACCGCCTTGATCACCCGGCGCATGATCTTCTGCGAGCGGGTCCGGGGCAGGTCATCCACCCAGCGGATGGTATTGGGGCGGAAGGCCTTGCCGAGTGTCTCATCCGTCCTGGCCTCGACCTTTGCGGTCAGCGTGTCATCGGGAGTCACCCCGGGCGCCGGTACGAGGAAGAGGGCAATCGATTCGCCCTTTATCTCGTCGGGAACCCCTATGGCGGCGGCCATGACGACCTCGTCGAGCGACACCGCGACCGACTCGATCTCGGCAGGCCCGATTCTCTTTCCGGCGACGTTCAAGGTGTCGTCAGAGCGCCCGTGCAGATACCAGAACCCGTCTTCGTCAATGGATGCCCAGTCGCCGTGGACCCAGGTGTCGTCGAAGCGCGACCAGTAGGTGCCGATGTATCTCTCTGGCTCGCCCCAGAACCCCCTTGTCATCCCCGGCCACGAGCCCCTCATCACAAGCTCTCCCACTTCTCCACGGACTGGCACACCTGCATCGTCGTACACGTCGGCGTCGACCCCCAACGCAGGGCCGCCAACCGATGTCGGCTTGATTCCCTGGAGGAGATTGACAGAAAGGATGCATGCCCCGATCTCGGTGCCGCCCGAGATGTTCACGATGGGAATTCTCTCGTGTCCGACGCCGCGGAACAACCACCACCACGGCTCTGGATTCCAGGGTTCTCCGGTGCTGCCGAAGGTCTTCAGCCTGGACAAGTCGTGACGATCCGCCTCTTCGGCTCCATGAGGCTGGAGGGCGCGCACCAGCGTCGGGGAGAGTCCGAGGATGGTCACACCGAGTTGTGAGACAGCTTCCCAGATACGATCGGGCCTCGGGTAGTTGGGAACTCCGTCGAAGGTGGCGATGGCAGCGCCATTGGCCAACCCGGCAATCACCATCCACGGTCCCATGATCCAACCCATGTCGCTGACCCACATCAGAACGTCGTCCTTTTGGACATCGAGCTGGAAAGCTCCTTCGGCGGCGATCTTGACCGTGAGCCCCGCTTGCACATGAACAGCCCCCTTGGGACGCCCGGTGGTTCCGGAGGTGTACGCAATCAGCACCGGGTCCTCCGAGTAGGTAGGTGCCGCTTCGACCGGTTCTGTCTCTGGCACCAGGTCGTGCCACCAGAGATCGCGGCCCTGGCTGATTGGTGTGTCGGATCGGGGTGTGTAGTCGACGACGATCGTATGTTCTATTCCGCCGACGAGTTCGATGGATTGGTCGAGGATCTCCTTCATTCTCATCGATTTGCCGCGCCGATCGAACCCGTTGGCGGTGATGATCACCTTCGGCCTTGGGTCTTCGAGCCGGGTGGCAACGGCATCAGCTCCGTAGCCGGAGAAGACCGGGATGAACACGGCTCCAATCCGGGCGATTGCCAGCAGTGATACGACTGCAAACGAGGACATCGGAAGGTAGACGGCCACTGCGTCGCCCCGGACGACACCCAGAGACCGGAGTGCGCCCGCCAACCGGCTCATCTCGTTCTTCAGTTCGCCATAGGTCAGCTCGGTCGTCTCGCCTGACTCTTTCTTAGATCGGACTGCCATTCGGGTCGGATCTTCGGCCGCCCACCGGTCGACACACGCCACGGACAGATTGAATGCGCCGCCGCCGAACCAGGTCGCCCAGGGGTGCCCCCTCGACGTGTCGCGGACAACAGACCATGGCCTTTGGAAGGGGAGCCCGATGAACTCGATCACTTCCGGCCAGAACCACTCCGGGTCTGATGTCGATCGACGCACCAACTCGTCGTAGGTGTCGATCCGGTGTTCGGCCATGAATCGGGCCGTGTTGGTGCCCTTGGCGCGTTCCTCGTCGGGTCTCCAGGCGATTTCAAAGCTGTCCATGGGCCCTCACGGTGATCGAACGAGGCTAACCAAGATACCGGGGAGTCGGTTTCTCCATTCCTAGTGTCCTGGCTCATGGTCACTCAAGAGGAAATCGCTGATCGGAAACTTTTCCAGCGGCGGACACTCTCTGTCGCTTTCGTCCTTCTGGGGCTTGGAGTTGTCATCTGGCTCATTTTCACGTTGAGCGACATCCTCTTCATGGTCTTCGTGTCGATATTCCTCGCTGTTGCCCTCGTCCCTCCCGTGCACCTGTTGGTCAAGAGAGGGTGGCGAAGGGGTTCGGCGACAGGCGTCGTGTTCCTCGTTGTGTTTCTCATGATCATCGGGTTTACCTGGGCATTGGCCCCTCTGTTCATCGATCAGATCAATCAGTTGATCGATGCCATCCCCGGTCTCGTCAAGTCGCTGCTGGCCTTCCTCGAGGGCACTTTCGGATTCGATCTTTCCGAGTTCGATCTCGAGTCGGCCGGTACCGACATCGCCGACAGTATTCAATCCGTCGGGGGCTTTCTGGTTGGTGGGATCGTGGGACTGACGGCTTCGGTCTTCGGGTTTCTGATTTTTGTCACCACGGTCGCCTTGTTCACCTTCTACATGATCGCCGAACTGCCCCAATTGCAGCGGACAGTCCTTCAGTTCATGCCCGAGCATCAGCAACGCCGGTCTCTTCACATCTGGGACATCGCGGTGGAGAAGATGGGTGGGTATATCTACTCGCGGCTGATCCTTGCCATTATCAGCGCTGCCTTCTCGACCATGTTTCTGACTTTTCTCGACGTCCCGTTTGCTCTGTCGTTGGGCATCTGGGTCGGTGTGCTCAGCCAGTTCATCCCGGTGATCGGTACCTATCTCGCGATGATTCTGCCGGCGATCGTCGCGCTCTCGTCCAACGGCACCTCCACGATGATCTGGGTGATCGTGTTCTTCACCGCGTATCAACAAGTGGAGAACTACGTCTTCTCCCCCCGCATCACCAAACGAACGATGGAGATCCACCCCGCGGTTTCGATAGCCGCCATCATCATCGGCGGCAATCTGATGGGTGGGATCGGCGTGGTCCTCGCCCTTCCCATGACGGGGATCATCCAGGCGATCATCTCGGAGTCTTCCAAACGTCACGACGTGATCCTCGATGATGTCGACGCTGAGCCGGAGCCGCAGCCGGGGGACTAGACACTTGCTCGCATCGCGGTGGGCATATCAGACTCGATCTGTTTAACCTGTTGTTTCGCATGCCCTTCCTTTCCGGTCGGATGTGCGCAAACCCCTAATTCGGAGGAAATTCTAGTGAAAGCAACAAAGCCCTTTGGGCTTAGGTTGTTTGCCCTCCTTGCCGTATTCGCCCTCGTGGTAGCGGCGTGCACCAGTGGTGACACGACCGATACGACCGAAGGCGGAGACGACGGAGGAGCCGTCACCACCGAAGGTGGCGACGATACAACCGATACGACTGAGGATGAGGGTGAGACAACGCCCCCGGTAGAGGGCGGCACCTTCAACATCGGATTCATATCCAACATCACCACCGACAACTGGTGGGCGGCTCTTGACACACTGAGCTCGACCTACAACCAGGCATACCTGGGTAATTCCAAGACGGCGTTGTTCACGTTGACCAACCCCGGCTTTGTTTACGTACCAGGGATTGCCTCCACCTCGGAGCCTGTCGCGGCCGTCCAGGAAGGTGATGTCTGGGTTGTCGAACAGCCAATCAAGACCACTCTGGCTTGGTCCGACGGTGTGCCGGTCACTGCCAACGACCTTGCGTTCTACTTTGAGGTGACACGCGAGTTCAACCTTGGCAGCAACCACGCCGCCAATTTTGTGCCGGCTGTCCTGAGCGTCACCGCACCCTCGGATGATGTGGTTCGCATCGAATTCGAGACAGAACCCGGTCTGGCCGTGTGGCAGAACGGTGTTGGCTTCGCCGCCTTCGTTCCGTCCCACTTCTGGGAACCGCATGTCGCAGATGCGCGCGCCGCGGCTGCAGAGTTGGCCTCGAGCGTCAGTGACCAGGATGCCATCGACGCCCTCGTTGCTGCCTCGTTAGAGGATGAAGACCCTGAGACCGACATCACTGAAGAGGATGTCACCCAGGAAGACATCGACGCCTGGATCGCTGATTCGGTGGCTAATGAGGCCTTGACGGTTCTCTACGCGGTCACTGCTCCCATGGAGCCATCGGCTGGATCGCAGATATACGACCAGTGGGAGACCGGAGCCTTCGCGGCCACCGTGTCCAACCCGACGTACAATGACAGTGGGACCGTGAACACTCTCTTCGCGGATGGTTCCTTCCAGATCGTCAACAGCGATCGTGGCGAGGATGCCATCTACGGTGGGGATGGCTCCGGTGGCGCCGTCGACTCGTACGTAGAAGGCCCGTTCGTCTCAGAGATTCTCTGGATCGAGCACGGCACCAAGGACGCGGCGTATGAGAAGCTTGCCGCCGGTGAGATCGACTACGTTTACGACCCGACTGGTATCACCAGCGGTCTTCGCAACGAGTTGGCCTCCAACCCGGATCTGGACTTCTCGGTCAACCAGACCGAGGGCTTCCGCTATATGGCATTCAACGTGCGCAAGGCACCGATGTCCGACCTGGCCTTCCGTCAGGCGGTAGCGACTGTCATCAACAAGGAACTGGTGGCTAACACCGTCCTTGCCGGTGCGGTGTTCCCCGGCTACACCATCATCCACCCGAGCCTGAGCGTGTTCTACAACACAAGCGTTCCGAAGGCTGGATGGGGCGATGATGGCCCGTTGAGTGAGGCTGACCGCTTCCTGACGGCCGTCCAGATCCTCAAGGATGCCGGTTACACGTGGGACTCAGAGCCGATAATCGATCCGGAGAACCCGGATCCGGTCGGTACTCCTGGTGTCGGCTTGACCATGCCAAACGGGACCAAGGTCGCGGAGCTTCAGATCATGGCCCCCGGTCCTGGTTATGACCCGTTCCGGGCTACCTTCTCCATCTGGGTCGAGCAGTGGTTGAACGATCTCGGTGTTCCGGCAGTAGCCGATCCGACCGACTTCAACGCCATTGTCGCCGCGGTGTTCCCACCGCAGACAGAGGAGACCGCGACGGCCTGGGACATGTACATGCTCGGCTGGGGTGGTGGCGACGTGTCACTGCCTGGCACCTCACAGGTGGCTTTCTTCCACTCACGTGAGGATGCCGTGACCGGTGGAGGGTTCAACACGCCTGGTTACAAGAGCGACCGTTTCGACGCCGCGGCCGATGCCTTCGAGGCAGCGACCGATGTCGCGACTGCCGCCGACCTGACCAAGGAGATGGACCTGATCCTCGCTGAGGAACTCCCCTACGTGGTGTTGTTCCGCACGCCGATCATCGAGGCTTACACCTCGAGTGTCCTGTTCCCGGCAAATACCATCATGGGCGGCCACTCTGGCTTCCCCAATGGATGGCCAAGTGCAGTGCAGGTAAGCGACTAGTCGCTTCCGCATAACACTGAAATAGTGAGAGGGAGGGCCAATCGGCCCTCCCTCTCTTTTGGGCGACAGACCACTAGTTCAGGCATTGCCGACTGGACGACGGTAACGTGTGCGTAGGCGGGTCTAACGTGTCCTCGCCACATTCGGAGCGGACATAGGAGCGATGCCTTGCTGAAGTTCATCGGAAGACGTCTGATCCAGATGGTTTTTCTGTTCTTCTTGTTCCTTACCCTGGTTTTCTTCCTGCTGCAGGCCCAGCCTGGCGACATAACAGCCCAGTTTCTCGACCCGACTATTCCGGCTGAGGTCCGCGCTCAGATCGTCGAACGGCTGGGTCTCGACGGGAGTATCTGGCAACAGTGGTGGAATTACGTCACCAACTTCGTCACCGGTAATCTCGGTGTCAGCTTCCAGCAGTATCCACGTACCGTGATCGACGTGATAGCGGAGCGAATTCCCCGGACACTGTTCCTCTTCACTTTCGCCACTCTGCTTTCCTACATTCTCGGGTTCAGCCTCGGCAAGCGTCTTGCCTGGAGGCGGGGCGGTTTCTCCGAGCACTCGGTGACCATCGGCGGCGTCCTGCTCTACACCGTGTTCTACCCATGGTTCGCCATCCTCATGATTCTGTTCTTCGCCTCTGGTCTCGGGTGGTTTCCGATCAACGGTTTTCTGACGCCGACGTTTTGGAGAAACGCCCCCTACAGCGGCAATGAGGTCTTTGCCCAGATGTTGCTATCGCTCATTGTGATGGCCGTGATCCTCCTCGCCACCAAGTGGTTGGCCAGTCGCCAGGATGAGCGATCATTAGCACGTCTGGTGCGATGGCTCGGATATAGCTCGGGGGTTGGTTTCATGGTCCTCTTCTGGCTGACGAAGCCGGAGATGCGTCCCTTCGCCCAAGACATAGCGCACCATTCGATACTTCCGATAGTCACCCTGTCTCTGATTGCCTTCGCCGGCACCATGCTCCTCACCCGCGGAGCGATGCTGGAGACCCTCAAGGAGGATTACATTCTCACCGCCCAGGCGAAAGGCGTTCCGGAAAAGGACATCCGGGATAAGCACGCCGCTCGTAACGCCTTGCTTCCGGTCGTGACCTCACTGGTGCTCGGACTGGCCTTCATCATCGGCGGAGGGGTCGTCACCGAAACGGTGTTCTCCTGGCCTGGGATGGGCTCGCTGCTTCTCACAGCCACGGTCGCCGAAGATGTGCCGGTGGCCACAGGCGCCCTCGCTTTCATTGGGATACTGGCTCTGATAGCCCACCTCGTCGTTGATATCCTCTACGCGGTGCTCGACCCACGGATCAGGATCCAGGACAGCAACTAGGAGCGCGGATAACCATGGTGATCAAAGAACCAGACTCGGCGGATGTCCTCTCCCAGGAAGAGTCTGATGCTCTGGCTCTTTCCGAGGAGGCCATTCCCGAGTCGTTGTGGAAGGTTCGCCTCGGTCTCGGATGGAAGGGCCTCAAGAAAAACTGGGCGCTGTTCGTGGAGAACAAGATCGGGCTTCTAGGTCTCTTCATCATCGTCTTGTTCGCCCTCATGGCCCTTGCGTACCCCGTTTTCCGAGCGGTCGGACCATGGCAGGACGACAACATCTACGACCCGGTCATCGGCTACGACGCTCCAATTCAAGAATTCGAGATTGTGGCCACCGAGGCGGAGATCACCGACCCGGCCACCCAGATGGACGCAAACACCGCCCAGCTGTGGTGCTTTGGGGTTGCTCCGGGCGGCATTTGTGAGATTCCGCTACAACCGGCCCCACCGTCCGAAGGGCACATCCTCGGCACCGACCCGCTAGGTCGCGATGTAGCCGCCCAACTCTCGTTCAGCACCCGCTCTGCGTTTATGCTCGGTCTGATCGCCGCGGTGGTCACGGTGGGGGTGGCGACCGTGATCGGATCAATCTCCGCCTTCTACGGCGGCTGGCTGGACAACTTCCTCATGCGGCTTGCCGACCTGGTGCTGCTTCTGCCACTGATTCCCATTCTGATCGTCTTATCAGGATTGTGGACGATCAACCTCCCGCTGCTGGGAGTGTTGATCGGAATCCTGTCGGGTTTCGGTGGAACTGCGATCGTTCTCAAATCCCAGGCTCTCTCGATAAAGGTGAAGCCCTTCATCGACGCCGCCAGAGTCTCAGGCGGATCCAACACCCATCTCATTCTCAAGCACATCATTCCCAATGTGTTGCCACTCAGCTTCCTGTACATGATGTTCACGGTGACCGAGGCCATCTCCCTCGAAGCCACGCTCTCCTTCTTCGGTCTGCTGAACATCGATATGAGCTGGGGAATCATGCTCAACACCTCACAAAGCCAGGGCTACCTGCGATCGGGGCTCGAGTTCTGGTGGCTGTTGATTCCCGCCGGTCTGGCCGTCACACTGCTTGCAGCTGGGTTCTTCTTCGTAGGCAGAGCGATGGACGAGGTCATCAACCCCAGGCTCAGAGCCCGATGACGGATACCCGGACGACGGCGGCCGAACCCGATCGCGGCTTTGTGGATGGCCATCGCGAGGTCCCCATCCTCCAGGTGAAGAACCTGGTAATGAATTACGAGGTCAAGGAGGGAATGGTCTCCGCGGTCGAGGATGTGTCGTTCGCACTCCCCAAAGGAAGCTCGCTCGGGTTGGTCGGTGAGTCGGGGTGTGGGAAGACCTCGGTCGCCTTGACTCTCATGCAGTTGACCGCCAACAACGCCAAGATCCTTGGTGGCGAGGTGATACTCGACGGTGTCAGTCTTCTCGAACTCGACAAAGAGCAGATGAGACAGCGCCGGTGGACGGATGTCTCGATGGTCTTCCAGGGCGCCATGAACTCGTGGAACCCGGTTTACACCGTCGGTCAGCAGATTCGAGAGGCAATGGACCTCCATTGGGACCCCACCCCCTCCGCCAAGGAGGTCAGGGCCAAAACCGAAGAGTTGTTCAACCTCGTTGGAATCGATCCGGAGATGATCGACCGTTATCCCCACGAGTTCTCCGGGGGGATGAAACAGCGCGCGATAATCGCTATGGCTCTTTCCTGCGATCCGAAGCTCATCATTGCCGACGAGCCGACGACAGCCCTCGACGTGATCGTCCAGGAGCAGATACTCGTGGAGCTCAAGAAGGTCCAGCAAGAACTGGGCATGAGCATCATCTACATCTCCCATGACATCGCCGTCATCGCCGAGATCACCGATCTCATGGGTGTCATGTACGCAGGCAAATTGGTCGAGCTGGGCCCCACAGGCGACATCTTTGCCAGGCCCCGTCATCCCTACACCTGGCTGATTCTCTCATCGACCCCCTCGATCACCGGTCCCCGGCGTCAGCTCGCGCCACTCGAAGGCGAGCCGCCGAATCTCCTCGATCCGCCGACAGGATGCCGATTCCACCCGAGGTGCCCTTTTGCCACCGAAGTCTGCGCCAAAGACGAGCCACCGCTGACGGAGATCGAGCCAGGGCATTCCATCGCCTGCTGGAACCATGAGCAGGTGCCTGTGACGTTTGTGAAGGGTGAAGGATGACCGAACAGAACGGGAAGACACGCGTCAAGGTCGAGGATCTCCAGAAGCTATTTCCGATCTCGAAGGGGCTCTTTCGCAAGTCGACCGACTTTGTCCACGCGGTCGACGGTGTCAGTTTCGAGATAAAGGCAGGAGAGAGTCTCGGTCTCGTTGGAGAGTCCGGCTGCGGCAAAACCACAACGGGACGAATCCTCGTCAAGCTCGATGAGGCCAGCGGTGGAGAGATCCTGATCCGTGACGACGCTACCAACGAGATGACCCATGTCGACGATGTCAGGTCAAAAGAAGACCGCAAGGAATTCCGCAGAAACGTGCAGATGATCTTCCAGGATCCGTACGAGTCGATGAACCCGAGAAGGACGGTATTCGACATCGTCGCCGAGCCGTTGTTCGTTCAAGGGGTCGGGACCACGGAGGAGCGCGAGAAGCGTGTCATCGATCTTCTGCGTCTTGTCGGCCTGACCCCACCCGAGCCGTTCCTGTTCCGTTACCCGCATGAACTGTCCGGTGGCCAGCGTCAGCGAATTGCCATCGCCCGGGCACTCGTGCTGGAGCCGTCATTCGTCGTCGCCGACGAGCCGACATCCATGCTCGACGTGAGCATTCGCATCTCGATCATGCGGCTGATGCTGGAACTCGCCGAGAAGCTCGGCGTGACCTACCTGTACATCACCCATGATCTGGCGGTGGCCCGCTACATGTGCGACAGGATCGCAGTGATGTATTTGGGAAAGATCGTGGAGATGGGACCCACAGAGGATGTTCTCGACTCCCCGATGCATCCGTACACACGTGCTCTCTTGTCGGCAGTGCCCGTACCGGACCCCTCTTACCAGCGTCCAAAGGTCGAGATCGAGGGCGGTATTGCCAGGGCGATCAACCCGGCCCCAGAATGCCGCTTCCTGGCTCGTTGTCCTTTTGCCATTGATCAGTGCAGGACCGATCCCCATCCGGATCTGTACGACCGTGGGACCGACCATCTGGTCGCCTGTCATCTTGTTGCGTCGGACGGTTCGTGGACAGGCCGCGAGCGCGCGGTGCTCGAACTCCACTCCTGAACACTTGTTCCCCTGGGTGAGCGGGGGAGGAAATACTCGCCGAATCCTTGGAAATAGCTGGCGCGCGGCGTTTCATCTCCGACAGTGAAGATTTGGCCACGTCTCAGCCTTGCCCTGCCGGCGTTCTTTCTGGTTCTCGCGGCCTGCACCCAGAGCCAGGCTGAACCGCCAACGACCTCGACCACGACCACTGTTCCGGTGACCACGACCACCGCACCCCTGGTGACCACGACCACAGAGGATGATCCCTGTCCGGATGCTTTCTGCGTTGTCTATCACATTCGTCCCGAGGCGAAGTGGTCCGATGACACACCGGTGACGGCGGGTGACTTCGTCTATACCCACGAAGTCATGGTCGATCCACGCAACGGGGTGGCGGTCGGGACCGGCTATGAATTGATTACCGGATCGGAGGTCATCGACGACAAGACGGTCCTGTTCTCATTCTCCAGGGTCTATGGGCCCTGGCAGACGTTGTTCGAGGTGGTACTCCCCAGACATGTGCTCGCCGGCGTCGACTCTGGGGTCCCCATAGGAAGGGCGCTGACAACCACATCCGGCCCCTTTGTGCTGCATGATATGGTCGAAGGCGATCGGATCATTCTGAGACGCAACCCTCGGTACTGGGCCACGAACGACCCGTTGTCCGACTCTCCGCTGGGAGACGTGGGCGAGATCCACTTCGTCTACCCCGAGAGCGTTCGAAACATGCTCCGCGATCTGGAGGACGGTGAGATCGATCTGATCAACCCCAGACCCCTCGACTGGATCGTGGACGAGGTCGGCGAGATGGCGGAAGTCACCCACCAACTGGGACCGGGGCCTTTCTGGGATCACATCGACTTCAATCATGACGACCCTCTTCTGTCGCAAAAGTGGGTTCGAGAGGCGATCTCTCTCGCCATAGATCGAGAGGCTCTGCTCGACGGGACTGTGCGAACGGTCGACCCCGAGGCCCCAGCACTGGACAGCACGGTATGGATGGTCGACTCGGTCAACTATCAATCCAACTTCGAGGACCGCTACATCCCCGAAATGGCCGAGCAGATACTCCTCGACCACTTCTGCGAAAAAGGCGACGACGAAATCTACTCATGTCAGGGACGACGCATGTCCTTCGTCTGGGCCACCACTCTTGGAGATGAGTTCCGCGAGACGCACTTCGAGCTTGCTCGAGCGACGCTCGAGGCAATAGGAGTGGAGCTGGTCGGTGATTTCATGACTCCGTCGGACCTGTTCTCTTCCGAAGTGTTCTTCGGCGGTCCCGGGGTATGGCAGATCATCAATTTCTCCTGGAAGGCTGCTGCCGATCCGCATCTTGCCAACAGCACCTATTTCTGCGACGGCGCCGCTCCCAACGGTTTCGGGGCGTTGAACGTGAACCGCTATTGCGACGAGGACGTCGACTCACTGGTGCGCTCGACGGACGGCATTGCCGACAGTGGCCAGAGAGCACGAGCCTATAACGATGCCGACACGGCGTACCTGAATGACCTGGCGCTGATACCGCTCTATCAGAAACCGGCATTCCTCGCCTGGAACACGGCGCTCACCGGCCCTGAGGTCAACGTCTCCCGTTCCACCGACCTGTGGAATGTCGCAGCCTGGTCCGGCAAGGAGATCATCGTGGTCGCCCTCGGCTCAGAGCCAGAGTCACTCAATCCTCTGATACTCCATGACTCGGACACGGCACTGGTTCTCGCCGCGATGTTCAACGGCGCATTTGGGGTCGACCCCAACCTCGATTTCAAACCGGTGCTGATCGAGAGCGCGGATACGTTTGTGAGCGATCCCTGATGCCCGGACCGTTGTCCGGGGTCCGTGTTGTCGAACTGGCGGGACTGGGGCCGGCGCCCTTCTGCGGGATGGTGCTGTGCGATCTCGGCGCCGAAGTGGTCCGGGTTGATCGAGCCGACATCGCGGTTAGTGACCACACATCGAGCAGCAGACACGACTTGCACAATCGGGGTAAACGATCCATAGGGCTCGATCTGAAGACCCCCGATGCTGTCAAGGTGGTTTTGAGTCTCGTCGAGAGAGCGGACATCCTGATCGAGGGCTTCCGACCCGGTGTCACGGAACGTCTCGGGATCGGGCCGGCCGAATGTTTGGCTGCCAACACGGCACTCGTCTACGGGCGGGTCACCGGGTGGGGCCAGGAGGGACCATTGGCCTCCGCCGCCGGTCACGACATCGACTACATCGCACTTTCCGGCGTGCTTCATTCCGTCGGACCTGCTGAGCGTCCGATTCCGCCTCTGAATCTGGTTGGTGATTATGGAGGAGGGGGGATGCTTCTTGCTCTCGGGGTGATGGCGGCACTCTTCTATGCCCGCGAATCCAATGAGGGCCAGATAGTCGACGCCGCGATGGTCGACGGTTCTGCACTGTTGACGACATCGCATCATGGACTGATGGCCGAGGGTATCTGGGCGTCCGCTCGACGGGAATCGAACCCTCTCGACGGGGGTGCTCCCTTCTACGCGACCTACCAGACATTGGACGGGAGGCATGTCGCCGTCGGCTCGCTCGAGCCGCGGTTCTATGCGGAATTGCTCGACGGACTGGGTCTGGAACAAGGAGACCTGCCTCCTCAGACCGACCGCTCCGGATGGCCCGAGCTTCGAGAGGTGTTCACTGCCAGATTTCTGGAAAAGACGAGAGATGAGTGGGCCGAGCACTTTGAAGGCACCGACGCTTGCGTTGCCCCGGTCTTATCGATGGAGGAGGCGCCGGGCCACCCTCACAACAGGTCGAGGGGGGCCTTCGTCGTGATCGACGATGTGACACAACCGGCCCCCGCTCCCCGGTTCTCGGCCACGGTGCCAACTGTTTCGATTGGTCCGAGTGTTCCCGGCGCCGACACCGACGCGATCCTCGATCAGCTCGGATACAGCTCCAGAAAGATCAGTATGCTCCGCTCATCCGGAGCAGTCGTCTGACCCAATGGAGGAGCCCGTGAACAACCAGGCCGCGCTCGCAGAGCGAGCCGAGATCGATGCAGTAGTGGAAGGCAAGACCCTTGTTGATTTCTTCAATCGAAACGCCGACCAGTACGGGGATCAGCCGGCGATCCATTGGAAGGACGAAGACTGGAGTGTCCTGACCTGGTCTGGGTACAGAAATGTGGTGCACCAGGCAGCCGCAGGGCTCCAGTCCCTCGGCGTAGGCGAAGGAGAGTTCGTTGCCGTCATGGCCGGAAACCGCCCCGAGCACGTGATTGCCGACTTCGCCGCGGTCCACGCCGGCGGGACTCCGGTGACCGTGTATTCGACGCTGGCCGCGAGTCAGATCCAGTACATCGCAGACAACTGCAAGGCCACGGTCGCCATCCTCGAGAACCTGGACTTCATGAAACGATGGGAAGAGATCCGCTCCGACCTGCCCAACCTCCGTTATGTCGTTCTGATATCGGGTGCCGAGAACTACGAGACCTCCGACTGGGTTCTGAGCTGGGATGAGTTGCTCGCCAGAGGAACCCAAAGGCTCGGTGAGGATCCCGAGACCGTGAACAGGTCGGCCGCGGCGGTTACGCCTGACACCCTCGCCACCCTGATCTACACCTCGGGTACCACCGGCACACCCAAAGGCGTGATGATCAGTCAGTACAACGCGGTATGGACGCTGGAGTCGCTGCGGAGGGCCGCTGATCTCGAGATCGGCGCAAGGATGGTCTCCTACCTGCCCCTGGCCCATATCGCCGAGCGCCTGGCTACCCACTACCTCGGCACCTATCTGGCCGGGCAAGTGTGGTATTGCCCTTCGATTGCCGTTGTGCTCGATTACATCCAGGCCGCGCAACCCACCCTTTTTGTTGCAGTCCCTCGTGTATACGAGAAGTTTCATGCACGTTTGATGGGCCGATTCGCCGGGGAGGAGGGGATCAAGAAGACACTTCTCGACCTGGCTCTTGCTCAGAACGCAAAACGGGTCGACGCCGAGATAGAAGGCAAGAGCGGCCCGATGTTGGCCGGTCTTCTCGACAAGATCGTCCTCTCCAAGGTGAGAGATGGGCTCGGCATGGGTCAGGTCAGGGTTGCCATCACCGCAGCCGCCCCGATCAATCCCGATCTGGTCAAGTTCTTCATGACAATCGGGGTCCCTCTCTATGAGCTCTATGGAATGTCGGAGACGACCGGGCCCGCAACGACCAACATTCCGGGAGCTGTCAAGATCGGCTCTGTGGGCAAAGCCATTCCCGGTGTTGAGGTGACGACGGCCGACGATGGCGAATTGCTCATGCGCGGAGGGGTCATAACCCAGGGTTACTACAAACTCGACCAGGCCACGCGTGAGACCTATGGCGAGGACGGTTGGCTCTACTCCGGAGACCTTGCCCGGATCGACGAAGACGGGTTTGTTTGGATCGTCGGCCGCAAGAAGGAGATCATCATCACCGCCGCCGGGAAGAACGTCGCACCAGCACAACTGGAGACGGCCCTCGGGAACCACCCGATCATCTCCAAGGCGTGCATGGTCGGGGACCAGCGAAAGTTCATCTCCATGGTCATAGGACTCGATGGTGAGGAGGCTCCGGAGTGGGCCGAGGCACATGGAATCGAATACAGCGACCTCGCCGGCTTCTCAGAACTCCTGGAGGTGCAGGAAGAGATCGCCGCTGCTGTGGAAGCGGCAAACGAGACCGTCTCCCACGCCGAGCAGGCGAAGAAGTGGATCATTGTGCCCGATGAGTGGACTCCAGAATCAGGTGAAGTCACACCGTCGTTGAAGCTGAAGCGTCACATTGTTCTCGACAAGTACGCCGAGGAGATCGACGCGATGTACACCGGCGTCTGACCACAAGAGGGCCCGGATGAACCGGACTATTTTCGAGTCGGATCATGACCTGTTCCGAATTTCTGTCCGCGAGTTCGTCGAACGGGAGATGACCCCAAACGTTCCCAGGTGGGAGGAAGAGGGCATCGTCGACAAGGATGTCTTTCGGAAGGCGGGTCGGGCAGGGATGCTCGGCATGGCTGTTCCCGAGATGTTTGGCGGCGGAGGTGTCGACGACTTCCGTTTCAACGTGGTGATAGTCGAGGAGCTCATGCGTGGTGACGCGATGGGCTCCGGGCTGTGTATCACCCTCCACAACGACGTGGTCCTGCCCTACTTCATGGAGCTGGCGACAGAGGAGCAAAGTGAGCGATGGCTTCCGGGGATGGTTTCCGGGGAGCTGGTGACCGCAATCGCCATGACGGAGCCAGGAGCGGGCTCTGACCTGGCGGGAATCACGACGACGGCACTGCGCGACGGCGATAGCTATATCGTCAACGGTTCGAAGACATTCATAACCAACGGAATCAACTCCGATCTGATCGTGACGGCGGTCAAGACCGACCCCGGGCAGCGACATACCGGAATGAGTCTTCTTGTGATCGAGGATGACATGGAGGGTTTCACCCGGGGACGAAACCTGGAGAAGATCGGTCTTCACGCCCAGGACACCTCCGAGCTCTTCTTCGATGATGTGAGAGTCCCGGCGGAGAACCTGCTTGGCGAGGAGGGCAGGGGGTTCGTCCACCTGATGCACAACCTTCCTCAGGAGAGGCTCTCGCTAACCGCTGGTTCGGTTGCACACGCCCAGACCGCTTTTGATTGGACACTCGAGTACGTCAAGGAGCGGCATGCGTTCGGGCAGCCAATCGGCAGCTTTCAGACTGTGAAACATTCCATGGCGGAGATGCGCACCGAGCTGGACGTAGCCCAGACCTACGTCGACGCCCAGGTAATGGCGCTCAATGCCGGTGAGCTGAGCGCCGAGGAGGCGGCCAAAGCCAAATGGTGGGTCACCGAGCTCGAGAACAAAGTGATAAGCCGCTGTCTTCAGATGTTTGGGGGCTGGGGCTACATGGAGGAGTATCCGATAGCCCGGGCGTTCAGGGATGCTCGGGTGCAAACCATCTACGGGGGAACGACCGAGGTCATGAAAGAAATCGTCGGGCGCTCTCTTGGTCTCTAACGGAGGGTCAGCAATTGAGTGAACCAATCACATTCGACGGGCGGGTCGCAGTCATAACCGGGGCCGGGGGTGGTCTCGGGAAGACCTACGCGCTCGAGCTCGCCCGGCGCGGCGCTCGCGTCGTGGTCAACGATCTCGGCGGGTCTGTGGATGGCACGGGTGCTTCGGTGTCCGCTGCCGATGTTGTAGTCGACGAGATCAGAAACGCCGGTGGGGAAGCCGTTCCCAACTACGACTCGGTATCAACCGAGGAGGGGGGAGCGGGCATCGTAGGGACTGCGCTCGATGAGTTTGGCGGAGTGGACATCTTGGTCAACAACGCCGGGATTCTTCGAGACAAGTCTTTTGCCAACATGGAGACGGCTGAGATCGAGGCGGTTCTCGACGTTCATCTGAGAGGCGCTTTCTATGTCAGCCAGCCTGCCTTTCGGGTCATGAAGGACAACGGTTATGGCCGTCTGGTCTTCACTTCATCAAATGCGGCACTATTCGGCAACTTTGGCCAGGCGAACTACGGCGCCGCCAAGGCCGGACTGGTCGGTCTTGCCAACGTCCTTGCCATCGAGGGGATGAAGTACGACATCAAGTCCAATGTGATTGCTCCTGTGGCTCGAACCAGGATGACCGCAGACATTCTGGGACCATTTGCGGAGATGGTCGACCCAAACCAGGTGACGCCGATGGTGGTCTACCTCTGCTCCGAATCCAACGAGTACACCCACGAGATCTTCACTGCGGGCGGTGGCCGCTTCGGCCGTGTCTTCATCGGGACGAATGAGGGCTGGTTCGCTGGTCAGGGGGCCGTCCCCTCGGTGGAAGAGCTTTCGGAGCATCTCGACGAGATTCGGGACATAGGCGAGCACATCATCCCGTCCAACATCAACGACGAGTTGATGCTGCTCGGTCAGATGCTGGCCGGCTGACCATGCCGATTGATCTCGCCAAGGTTGTTGGCGCCGAACTGGTGGCCGAAGGCTATTCGTGGACCGACGACGATGTGATTCTCTACAACCTTGCTGTGGGTGCCGGTAACCCGCCGACAGACCCCCTGGAGTTGAAGTACGCCTATGAGGCCGACCTCCAGGCGCTGCCCGGCTTTGGGACGATTCCGCCGTTCGGGATGATGATGAGCATGGTGATGGTCGAGGGGCTTGACATCAATCTCACCCAGATTCTTCACGGCTCCCAGGAGTTGATGGTCCACGGCCTGATCCCGACATCGGGGACTGTTACTCAAAGCGGTCGTATTCTGGATGTCTTCGACAAGGGAAAAGGAGCCCTGGTGGTCATGGAGATCGTCTCGGTCCTGGACAAGACTGGTGAGCCTCTCTTCTCCAATCGGTCTTCGATATTCGTCCAGGGCGAGGGTGGTTTTGGCGGCGAGTCGGGTCCGCCCCGGGGAAACGAGGCGCCGGACCGAGAGCCGGACCAGATCGTCGAGTCGCCCACATTGCCCCAGCAGGCCTTGTTGTACCGCATGGTCTCGGGCGACAAGAATCCGCTGCACGCAGATCCCGGCTTCGCCGGTTTCGCTGGCTTTGAGCGACCGATTCTCCACGGTCTTTGCACCTACGGCGTGGTGACCAAAGCAGTCGTGGACGGCGCCCTCGACGGAGAGCCACAGAGGCTCGCCTCCTTCGATGCGCGCTTCACCGGGCATGTGTTCCCGGGAGAGACGCTGATCACGAGGATTTGGGATGAGGTCGATGGCCTGATTGTTGAGGTCGGCATCAAAGAGCGGGGGACGACCGTGCTGTCTAACGCCTTGGTAACGGTGCGAAGCTAGAAGAAACGACTAGGCCCGGATTTCCACAGGTGTTCCCAGCGGAACCATCGTGTGGAGTTCGGTGATCAGATTGTTGGGTAAGCGGACACAGCCCAGCGACACTGCCCGGCCGATCGAGGACGGGTTACTGGTTCCGTGAATCCCGATGATTCCGTCTCCTCCGTTGTACTCGGTAATGGTGTCCGAGCGCGCCGAGAGGCCAAGGGCGTGGGGCCCCCACACGCTGTTTGGGTCAGCCAGTGTCACGCTGTCGGTGACGAAGAAGACTCCGGTGGGTGTCTGGTTCTGGTCGGTCCCGATGGCAACCGTGGAGTTGATCATCTCATCGCCGTTGACGGTGTAGGTGAGCGTCTTGTCACTTAGGTCGATAACGATCCTGCCCTCGACCAGGTAGAGCTCGACGTTGTCGGTGTGGATCCACCCGGTGCTGCCGTTGGGGCGGATCGGCAGCATGACTTCTGCCCAACCATTGGCCGGCTCTCCAATCACTGTGAGAACCGTGACGGTGTTCAGGATGGTTGTGGCCGGCAGGGTTACCAAGGGCTCCTCGTAGCCAGGGGTAGCGTAGACCTCGGTATCGCCTCGTGTCATCGCGACCAGTGAGCTGTGCTCAGCCAAGCCGGCTTCGAAGCCCCGATAGACGGGTCGGTCGTCGGCCTCTGGCACTTCGACGGGTTCTTCGACGACCTCATCCGGTGGAGAGAGGATCTCGGCAACGGCCGTTGTGCTGGTGGTCGGGGCAGGCTCGGACACCACAGCACCGCCGCACGCGGCGATGACGATGGCGAGAACAACCGAAAGCGCGCCCTTCTTCATCACACAACCTTATCGGTCTCTCGACCAGAGCCGTTTAGCCTTCGATTCGTGAATCGCGTGTTTGTTACGAGGCTGTTGCCAGAGAGACTCATCGTTCCGTTGCGTAGCGAGAATAGTGTGACGATCTGGGATGGCGATGGACCGGTTCCCGACGATGTCCTGATGTCCGAGGTGTCGTCGGCCGACGGCTTGCTCTGCATGATCACCGATGGGATCGGACCTTCGCTGCTCGATCGGGCGTCTCGCCTTCGTGTCATCTCCCAGATGGCGGTCGGAGTGGACAACATCGACGTCGACGAATGCTCGAAGCGCGGAGTTCTCGTTGGGCATACTCCTGGAGTTCTCACTGAGACGGTCGCCGATTCGGCCTTCGCCTTGCTTGGCGCTGCGGCACGTCGGTTGTTCGAGGGTGAGAGAGAGGTTCGTTCAGGGAGGTGGGGGCCCTGGGAGCCGTTTCACCTGACCGGCGGTGATCTCCACAACACCACACTCGGAATCGTGGGCATGGGCCGGATCGGCCGTGCCATCGCCAGACGAGCGGCCGGCTATGAGATGCGTGTCCTCTATTCGTCGCCCGCTCCCAAGGATCTGGCCGATGCCGACCATGTTCCTCTGAAGGTGCTTCTGACCGAGTCGGATCATGTGGTCTTGTCCGCGTCACTCAACGAGGCAACCCGGGGTCTCATCGGCGCCGCGGAGCTTCGTCTCATGCGACCGACGGCATATCTGGTCAACGTGGCGCGGGGACCTCTTGTCAACACTGCCGACCTGATCGAAGCGTTGCGTTCGGGCCGGATTGCCGGTGCTGCGCTCGATGTCACCGATCCCGAGCCCCTTCCTCCGGATCACCCGCTGCTCTCGGTGCCCAATTGCCTGGTGGTGCCCCACATCGGGAGCGCATCCGTCAGAACCAGGAATGCAATGGCGGCGTTGGCGGTAGAGAATCTGTTGGCAGGGCTGGAAGGCCGCTCGATGCCTGCGGCCTACCCGACGGCCGGATAGCACTGTTTGGGGCATTATCCTGCCAGGGTCCACAGATCCACAGGGAGAGTTCTGCCGATGTTTCGACTGCCCGACGCCAAGTCCGTCGAGCGCAATCCAGACCAGGAGAGGCTGCGGCAGCTTGCCGTGGAGGTTTTGCCGCGTCTGACCGAAACCGAGTTCGAGAACCTCAACTATCAGGCTCAAGTAACCGCACGGCTGAAGAACTCGACGTTCTTCGTCTCTGATCACGACATCCATCAGAACCGGATCACCTCGACAGAGGTCGAGGAGTGGGCAGCAAGACAGGACGCCCATATCGCATCTCAGGACATGCTTCTGATAGAGGGATATATCGGTCCCGACCCGGAGTTCCGCACCGGATCTCGTCTCTTCATCGAGGCCACGCAGCCAAACATCGCCGGGATGCAGTCCCATCTCTATTTTCCGCCTGATGCCGAATGGACGCCCGAGTTCACGATCGTCTACACGCCGAACCTGCCGGCTCCGGGCAAGCCGGACAACCGACTCATCATCGTCGATCTCAATAGGGGGGTGACCCGCGTTTTCGGCTCCGACTACTTCGGTGAGTCGAAGATGGGTGGTCTCCGCATGTGGAACCGTCTTGTTTTCGACCACGGTGGTCTCGCTCTTCATGCCGGTCTGAAGACCTTTCCACCCCAGGCGACACGCAGCGGCACCGAAGAGTCGATGTTGATCATCGGGCTGTCCGGAACCGGAAAGACAACGACCACATTCAGACAGCAAGCAGGATCGCTTCCCTGCCAGGACGACTTTGTCGGTTTGATGCCCGGAGGTTTGGTGCACACCACCGAGGCCGGATGTTTCGCCAAGACATACGGTTTGGACCCCGACGATGAGCCGACGATCTACGGTGGCACGACCCGTTCCGACGCCTGGCTCGAGAACGTGGCCGTTACCCCGGAAGGGTTGGTCGATTTCTTCGACGTTTCCTACACGGCCAACGGTCGTTGTACGTTTCCTCTGGCCAACATCCGACACAGAGACCCGGTGGCCGTGCCCCCGGCCAGTTATCTACTCATCCTGAATCGGTCAGATCATGTGATTCCGGCGGTAGCCCGACTCAGTCGCCAACAGATCCCCGCCTACTTCATGCTTGGAGAGACCAAGGGAACCTCGGCCGGCGGGGCCGCAGAAGCGGGGAAGAGTCTGCGGGTGCCCGGCACAAACCCATTCTTCTTCGATGACGATTCGATGCAAGGCAACCGTTTGGCAGAGTTGCTGGACACGATGCCCGACCTGGAGGCGTATGTCCTCAACACGGGACGAGTTGGGGGAGAAGGAGATGGCTCGAAGAAGGTCCATATTCCGGACTCATCAGCGATAGTTCAGGGCATCGTGGAGGGCACCATCTCCTGGCAGAAGGATGGGGACTTCGGCTACGACGTCGCAGCATCAGTCCCGGGCGTGACTGACATCGAACTCCTGCAACCATGCCGTCTGTATGACGGCCAGGGCCGACTCGAGGAGTATGAGTCCATCGTCGCTCGGCTGAAGAAGGAGAGGGTCGAGTATCTCAACGGGTACCTCGCGCTGCACCCCGCTGTCTCGGATGGGCTGGGCGGCTAACCGGCTACGACCGCGAGCAGACAGCCCTCCCCGATCAGAATGTCGGCGACGGGGGAGCGCATGACATTGGAAAGCCCGCGGGTGCCTCCATGGACGAGGGTGTCACCGCTGAGATCCCATTTCAAACCGCTGGTGTGAACATCCATCACGTCGCCGCCCATCGGAATGAGAGACAGAGTCGTCCCGGCATCTCCATGAATGATCCTTCGTCTCCTCACCACGTAGGCCCATCCTCTGGTGGAAACCCAGTCGAGCTCATCGATGCGCCGCCACCTATCTGCACAGAGCAGGCCGGCCGTCGAAAGCTCATGGTCGAGCCGTCCGCCGCTGCCACCAACGATCACAACCCGCTCGGGGGCCTCTCTGGCCACCAGGTCCATGGCCAGATCGAGATCGCTGGCATTCTTGTCGGTCGGATGACGCTCGATGATGACATGGTCGGGAATCTCGGTCGCAGCGATCGAGTCCATGTCACCCACAAGCACATCGACTCGAAAACCGAGTTGGACGGCGTAGTCGTATCCGCTGTCGGCTGCGACCACCAGGTCGGGTCTGGGGAGCTCTTCGTGTATCTCGAGCTGTGGAGCCTCGCTACCGGTGAAGATGAGGACTGTATCCATGCAAATGACAAAATCGTCTTACGCGCCAAATCGCGGGTAAGAGTTAACCGTCAAGTTGAGCTTGACGGTGCTTTGGCCCTGGTGAAGGAAGGTAAGACGGGGGGTCATCATTCATGTCACCGAAACTGAGATTGTGCTCTTGGCCTTCCGAAGCGCCGTTTCGACGGTGTGAGGAGTGTCGGCGCGGGCGAAAACGAAGCCTAGATAGCGATCCCCCTCCGGTGGCGCCAGAACGTCGGAACCGACGTTGATGGTGATGTCAACACCGGTGATGTTGGGGATTGTCCGGGCCTGATCGATGCCTTCGATCGAGTTGAGGATTCCCGACCTGGGAATGGGGATCATCAGCACTCCGCTGGCGTGTTGCTCGCGGCGAAGCTCGGGTTTGTCCATCCCCACTGCGTTTCTGAGTATCAGGGATTCGAGGGTTGTCCCCATCAGCCCGAAGTTGAGACTTCTCGAGCAGAGCCCGCCGATGGATCTTGCGGCGACTTCGAGGACACTGGCCCGGCCGTTGTGAATCTTGAGTTCGATGTGAACCGGTCCGTGTGTGAGTCCCAACCCTCGCAACGCTGCCTCTGCAACGCGAATGCACTCCTGCTGGTTCTCGTCTGAGAGCCGACTCGGCGTCACCAGAATCGTCTCGGGAAAGCTGGGGCCCTCACTGGTGTCGGGCTTGTCGAAGATCGCCAGGACCGTCAGCTCACCATTCCCGACGATTCCCTCGACGGCTACCTCGTCCCCAGGTAGGTAGGCCTCGAGAAGAAGACGCTGGGACTGCCGGCGGTCGCCAATTATGTGACGAACGCGCTCGATTGTCGGAGACAGGTCTTGAGGACGGTCGACCCGGATGACACCCTGACTCGCCGATCTGGACAGCGGCTTGACAACGAGCGGAAAACCGACCGCGTCGGAGGCCTTTTCAGCCGATGACCGGGTCGGTTCGAGCACGGCAAAGCGGGGTTGCGGCACCTCCGTTGTCGCAAGCCGATTTCTCAGGAGGAGTTTGTCGCGGGTGGTACGGGCCGCGTCTGGTGGATTGGCAGCAAGCCCGAGTGTTGTGCCGGCCAGCGACGCGACCATGACTCCGGCGTCATCCGCAGCGACTACACCGTCGAAGGCGGTCTCGTCGCCCAGCGCTGTTATCGAATCGGCGGCGCCTTGGGGGTCGGAGCAGTCGACGTGGAGGTATCTGTCGCCCATGTCGAAAGGCGGCGGGTTCTCGGAGGCCACCACCAGATCTATTCCCAGCGACTCTGCTGCAGACACGAAGTCGTGTGCTCGGTAAGTCGTGCTGGGTAGTACTACGACGGCTCTTGGCATTTATTGATCCTGAAGGGGATTAACATTCTCGCAGATGTCTGACACCACAGTTCTGGGCCTGGCTCAAGACGCCCTCGAAATGATCAGTCAACTGAGAGACAACGAACCCGGTGACGAGGAGTTCGCCCTCTCGATCGAGGTGACCGGCTTTCGCGGTCCTCAGTTCTCATACGAGCTCGCCTTCGTGCCTCTGGCTGACATGAAGGACGGTTGGATCGAGGAGCGTCACGGCGACCTGGCGATCATCTTCCCCAAGGCCGATCTCGAAAAACTAGAAGGCTCAATACTCGAGTTGACCGATGAGGGTCTGGCGATGAACAACCCGAACTCACCGGAGACGCCCTCTATGTCAGCACCGAAGGGCGATCTATCCGGACCCCTCGTCGACCGGGTCAATCAGGTTATCAAGGAGCAGGTGAACCCGGCCATTGCGTCCCATGGAGGCGGCGCCGAACTGGTCTCGGTCGACGGGACCATTGCCTATCTCAGGTTGTTTGGCGGCTGTCAGGGATGTGGGCTCGCCCAGGTGACTCTCAAGCAGGGAATCGAGAAGATCATCTTGGAGTCGATCGATGAGCTGACCCAGGTGGTCGACGTGACCGATCACGCTTCCGGAGACGACCCCTACTACGAGAGTCAAAAGAAGTAGGAAGAGCGAAGCAGCAAGACGTCGTGGCCCGATTCACTCGGTCCGAACTCGAGTCGTTCCGGGACAAACCGGTAGAGGACCTTCTCGGACCCGATGTTCGTCTCCTGTTCGTTGGCATCAACCCTGGTCTGTGGACAGCCGCAACCAATACTCACTTCTGTCATCCAACCAACCGCTTCTATCCGGCCTTACTTCGTGCCGGTGTTATCGACTGGGACCTCGATTCGGCGGTGGGTATGGATGATCGCCAACGCGCCGAATTCGTCGGATCCGGGATCGGGATCACCAACCTGGTCAACAGGGCGACGACAAAGGCGTCGGAACTGACGGTGGAGGAGTTGAGAGCCGGTGCCCGGAGACTCCACGAACTGTCTGGGGAGGTACAGCCCAAAGTGGTCGCCATGGCCGGGGTCACCGCCTACCGGGATGCCTTTGCCCGGCCCAAGGCGCACCTCGGAAAACAGGCCGACGCGGTCGGCAACGGTGAGTTGTGGCTTGTGCCCAACCCGAGCGGCCTGAATGCCCACGAGACGGTCGAGTCGCTTTCGGATTGGTACCGACAGGTCGCTTCGGCGGCCGGCGTCGTATGAGCGAGACGACTCCCCGTCAGGTCCTCTACGCCCTGGTGTCTGTGGGGTTCTTGCTCATGGTGGTTGTTCTTGCCGCAGGGGGCGCCATCTCAGGTCTCACCCCAACCTGGTGGTCGGTTGTGCTCGGCGTGTTGGTCCTGACCGGGGGCGGCTGGATGGTCTTCAACTGGAAGCGAACGGGGCCGGTGCTGTTGATCGCCATCGGGTTGTTCCTGATCTGGATGATCGGGACGTTGGTGGTTGCCGGCGGTTAGCCCGTCCAGACTTCTGCATCCGGGAAGAACGCCTGCCATGCGAACCAGAACTCGTTTCGGTGGGGCAGAAGCTCCAATTCCTCGCCGGCCAACTCTCCGGCTATGGCCTTGCCCAGGATCGTCCAGGTCGTGCCCGTTTCGCTATCGACAAACTCGGTGTCACCGGACGCTTCGAAGGTGAGTGTCTGACCGTTGACCACAGGCACGTAGACGATTCCGGTGCCGATCCCGATTGCATTGGCGATGACTCCGCTGTCCAGGGCATCGGCTGTGTCGCCGGCTCCCCAGAAGACGACCAGCTCCTGGCTGGCGATATCGTCATGGACGACCCGTGCATCGTTTATGAGCGAGAACGGGTAAGCCTTGTCAACGTCGTTGATGCTGACTCCGACGACCCGCTCAAGTGCCGGGAAGCGGTCGTCGATCTCGCCGCTGAAGAAGCCGTAAGGCCGGGCCCGCGATGAGTAGAACTCGTATGGGTTGGTGCCATATACCCGTCCAAAGCCTTGCTCGGGGCTCAGAGCTTGGCCTGCGGGATGGTTGTCACGGAAGTCGGCCCATCGCACAATCGCCGATCCCAAAGGTGTCAGCGATTTCCCTGCGTGCTCACCAACGATCGCCTCGCCGGTGATTTGTTGCCACAGAGTCTGGGTGACGTCATCCCACATCACCAGATCGGAATGTCGCAGCAGTCCCGAGACTCCGAGGCGCAGTGTTTCTCCTTCGAAGCGCCGATCGAACGCGAGGGCCGTGTTGCACAGGGGGCAGTACGTGATGGCGACCGGGATTCCACCAATCTCGTCGTTGACTATCTCGTGTCGAGTCATTATCGAGAGGGGGTAGAAGCGCGCGTCCCCTTCGACCTCGATGAGTACACCGGGTTCCTGGTCCTGGATCCAATCGCTTTCGGACACTGGCTCGACCCGCGGGTCGTCGATGGGTGGGATGGCGTCGCGGGGGTCCGAGGCTGGTATGCCGACGAGGAGTTCATTGAGGTCGATGACGCTGTTCGAGAAATCCGTCTCCCATATGGCGGCCATGGTTGTCAGCTGGGGTGGGATGGGCTGGTCGTCGAAATCCTCTATGACATCAGAGGTGTCTGGGTCGGTGGAGCCAGTTTCAGGGGCGGTGGGCTGTGTGCCGGGGGTCGAATCCACATTCGCTCCTCCGCACGCGGCGAGAGCGATCGCAATGGCGATGAGGAGGGCTGTGCGACGCTTCACGACCGGAAGAACGTCCACGGAAGGTCGGCAGATTCCCGGCGGACGCAGATTTGTCCCAGGTCTGTCGTAAATCCGACTATTTCAAGCATGGTCGAGGAACAGGGTCTGGGCCGATCGTCCGACCCACCCTTCCTCGTCCCATAAGGAGCCCGCTGCCACACCCCTGCCCAGCTCCGAATAGTTGGACCTGGCTTCGAGTGCCACCCACTCGCCTTTTGGATAGCGGCCGATGTGCACAGTGAGATCACTGTTCATGAACAGCCAGTCGTTTGCCAACGCCGTCGAAAGCCCGTTGCAGAAGTCTCCTACGGCTGCGGCTATCTGAGCCGGGGAGTTCTTCGTTCCGGCGATCAACGGCTTCGTCAAGCGAATCCAGGCGGCTCCCGGACCTGCTTCACCGAACCCGCCATGGATCTCCCGAACCTCGACGGCGCCACGGTGAAACATCGTCTTTCCCGATGTTCCGGCCCACTTCGTCGCATCCCAGATCGGGCAGTCATCGGGCCCGGCGAACGATGACGGTTGGGTTTCGGCCTCAATCGGGAGGGGCCGGTCAGCCGTTCGGAGGCGCTGCACGCCGGCCACCGAAAGCAGCGCTCCCGACGGGTCTGTGATGTCCACTTTGATCGTCTGGATGCGTTTGCCTTCACGGATGATCTCGGTGCTGATCGTCAGCGGCACCAACGGCACCACACGGAACATCTCGACTGTGATCCTCGCGATCTCCATGCGCGTCAATGTCGGAATCTCCTCGACATGGCCGATGATCAGCGCCGTCAAGGCGCCGCCGTGTTGTCCTTCCTCATACCAACCGGCGTTCGCCAAAGGCGTCGTCTCGTAGGTGTTGGGGTCATCGGTAGGCAGGTATACGCCCGGGTGGTCCTGGTTCATCGAGAAACGAACGGTAACCGAGGCCTGGTTCCATCAGGATTCGCGTTTAGCATCACACCTCGTGACCGGTGAGACGTCAACAACGGAGACAGAGGCGCCCAGGCCTGTGATACGAATCGGGCGGCCGCTGGTGATTGCCGCCGTCCTCGGCTCCACTCTCGGCATTGTCATCGCTCAGTTCCTCGACGATTTTGGCGATGGTCTGCTCGCCGAGATCCTTGGTGGAGATGCGGTCCTCTACAACAACCGCATCGAAATCACGGGAGCCACCGACGTGGTGTGGGCAGGAGGGTTTCTCCTCTGTCTGATCGTGGGGTTCATAGCCCTCTTTGCCTACCCGACCCAGCGAGGTCATGGCATCCCACGTTTGACGTTTCTGTGGATGGTTCTCCACGTCCTTCGCCAGGCCATGGCTCAGGCGATCATGTTGCCCTTTGACGGCGATAGCCAACTCGCCATCGCATACGCGACCTTCGACGCTCCACCGGGACTCGATGTGGTCATCGCTGCCGGTGGAGGCGTGGGGCTGCTTTTGATTGCCCTCGCCGCGGCGTCTGCCTTCCTCGCGTTCACCCCTCATCGCAGGATGGTTTCGAATGCGCGAAGAAGACTCACGTTCGCTCTCTGGATTGCCCTGATCCCAGCAGCCGCCTCGGTGTTTCTGGCGATTCCCTATTTCGTTCCGGACACCGAGAGCCTCGTGATCCGATCGCTGCCGCTCACAGCGGTGATGTTCCTGGCAACACTCGCCGCCGCCCCTGGCACCACGACCGTCCAAGGTCCGGAGGATGAGCGCGTTACCCCCTGGCCATACGGTCTCGGTGTCACGCTCATTGTGATCCTGGTCTTCTACCTGACTGTTCTGGCTGGGGGCATCTCCCTCGACCCGAGACTGTGGGGTTAGACAACACGGCAGCGGTCGTCATCACCGTCAGCGACGGCGTGTCCGCAGGCGTGCGCGAGGATCTCTCGGGCGCTGTGCTCGAGAGGCTTCTCGTCGAAGAGGGATTCAGCGTCGAGAGGGTGCTCGTCGCCGATGAGGTCGATGAGATCGCGAGCGCGATCAAGGATGCTTCCTCGTCTGCCCAACTTGTGGTCACGACCGGCGGAACGGGCTTCAGTCATCGAGATGTGACACCGGAGGCAACGGCCTCAGTGCTCGAGAAGGAAGCGCCAGGTCTCGTACACACCATGCTGGCCGGCGGTCTGGAGAAGACACCAATGGCGGCATTGAGTCGGGCCCGGGCCGGTTCGATCGGAGCGACGCTTGTCATCAACGTTCCAGGCTCACCGCGTGGTGCCACCGAAAGTCTCCAAGCGGTGTTGGGTGTGATTCCTCATGCGATCCAGCTCCTGTCCGGCGACACCCAACATCACTGATCTTCTCGCTTCTCATCGAGATAGGGCCCGGCGAATCACTACGGTTCAAGCGTTTCCTTGCTCATCTCCCGGAGGATCATGAAGATCTCACAAGAGTTCACCGTGGCCAGCTCGCCCGACGTGGTGTGGCGGTTCTTCCAGGACGCCCCATCGGTGGCGCAGTGTCTCCCCGGTGCCGAGCTGACGGGTCAGACCGAAGACGGGGCCTATGAGGGGACTCTCTCCTCGAAGCTTGGCCCGATGACGGCCACATTCGAGGGCAAGGCATCTGTGACGACGGACGAGACGGCGATGTCGGCGATTCTCGAAGGCAAGGGCGTTGACAAGAAGGGTGGCTCTCGAGGTCAGGTCAAGGTCGAATACTCGGTGAAGCCCGACGATGACGGTTCCAAGGTTTTGGTCGACGCCAACATCCAACTCTCCGGACCGGCTGCGCAGTTTGGTCGTACCGGTTTGATCAACGAGATGTCTCGGCGGCTCATCGAGGACTTCGTGTCATGTCTCGAAGCCAAGCTGGAAGCGGCTTCCGAGGATGAGGCCGGGGCAATCGAATCCTCAGAAGTAAGAGGTGTGTCGCTGTTCTTTGCTTCCCTCTGGGCATGGTTCAAGAGTCTTTTTGGGAAGGGAGCCGGATGAGGCTTCGGCTGATTCTGGCTCTGGTGGTCGGCACGGTCGTATTGTCGGCGTGTGGCTCGGACGAGGGTGGCGCGAACGGTGTTCTCGAGGGCAGCGACGTATCGGTGAACATGTTCGACAACAGATTCGAGTTCACCGAGATCCACATTCCAGCCGGCGGATCGGTGAACTGGGTCGGTGCTGGGCGCAACGCACACAATTCCCTTGATGGTGATGGCTCGTGGTCCACCGAGGATGTGTTCGGAAGCCTCGAGCAGCACGATGGCGACGAAGCAGTGATCATCTACACCGAGCCCGGCGAGTATGTTTTCTTCTGCACATTCCACGGGAATAGTGAGGGTGCTGGAATGGCAGGAACTCTGATTGTTGCTGACGCCTAGTGCCCCGACCACCAACGTTTGTCGCGTTCACGACGGCCAGTGATGCCTCTGGCTGTGTCCTCGTCCTCGACGAACGGCCAGGTGCGCCTTCGTCCTGCGTCCTTGCCTGAGACACCACTGCCTCGCCCTGAACATCGCCAACGTTGCTGGCCAGAGCACTAGTTGAAGTGGGTCCTGGGCTGGTTATCGGAGGAATTGTCTAGCGAAAATGGCTGAAGAAGACGTCTCGCGTCCGAGCGGGGCTCGATGGCTGGTTCGCCGCCATCTAGGCGGGATCGAGTTTCATGATCTTGTCACCCACGGCCACGGTCCCTGGCCGGACCACAAAGGTGTTGACTCCGCGGAATCTGTTTTCCCGGCCAAGACCCACATTGACGAACCGAAGGGCCTCTGACCCGAACCGTTGCGAGAACTTGGCGCAGCCGGTGTGTGGCTTCGCTGAGATCTCAACAACGGCATCACCCACAGCCAACCGCGCCCCGGCGGGAAGGCTGTCGATGGAGAGATCGAAGTCGACATAAAGCTGGTCACCACAAAGGGCCCACCGATCACGGGTCATGGCAACAGCATCGGTGGCCCGGGAGTTCATCAAGGTGACCTGAGCCTGTGGGTCGGCAGCACCGTTCTCCATGTGCGCATTTCCCCTTGCCTTCCAGTTGTCACCGACGAGCCCTTCGTCAAGATCCAGCTGACCGCTTTGGACTATCTCACGCTCACCGTCGGCAGGGCGGCGAATGATCATCTCGAGTTGTCCGGTGCCGGTTGGTGCGGCGAGTATCTGGTCGAGGAGGGTCTCGAGTTCGGCAGTGTTGCGATGCACCCTCTCCAGTATGGCCGGTTGGTGGGGTAGGGGCCTTCGGCCCTATGTAGGTCGTCGACGTCCGACTGGTGCAGGTTGTTCGTGGTGGTCGGGGTTTTGGGCTTGTTGTTTGTGGGTGAGGGTGTGGTGGTAGCGGCAGAGGAGACAGAGGTTGGTGAGGATGGTTTCGCCTCCGTCTGCCCAGAAGACAATGTGGTGGACGTCGCACCACCTAGCGGATCGGCCACAGCCCGGAGCGGTGCAGTGGCGGTCTCTGGCGATGACGGCTCGGCGTAGTCCGGCGGGGATGACCCTGGTTTTGCGTCCGACGTCGAGGATTTCTGATCCGGGACCTAAAACGATGCGGCTGACTGAGGCGTCGCAGGCGAGTTGGCGGACGGTGTCGACGCTGAGTACATGACCGGTTTCGGTTTCGTGGAGACCACCGGCCACACCTCTCAAGGCGTTGAGGCCGACGTGAATGTTGGCGTGTGGTTTCTCCCCACCAACCTCAGGAGATTCGGTGCCTTCGAGGAAACTGCGGCTGAGGTCTTC
>Ga0255048_10000092_pt1 | contig 58501 bp, 57 predicted proteins | sample JV7_2_2_MG_FD_183619 | JGI IMG/M metagenome (GOLD analysis project Ga0255048, IMG submission 183619) | Seawater microbial communities from Jervis Inlet, British Columbia, Canada - JV7_2_2 | ecosystem: Environmental > Aquatic > Marine > Inlet | place: Canada: British Columbia | collected 2016-10-06 | reverse complement strand
TCATTTTCAGACCGTGCAAATAATAGTCGACACATTGGCTCAGGCCGGATGCAACCCAGGGAATTCGAGGCCGGTGGTCTCATCAAAGCCCTGGGCAATATTAAACGCCTGCACCGCCTGTCCCGCGGCCCCCTTCATCAGGTTGTCTATCGCGCTGATCACCACCAGGCGATTGCTGTGCGGATCGCGTTCGAAACCGATGTCGCAGTAATTACTGCCGGCGAGTAACTTGGGCTCGGGATAACGGTGAATGCCACTGCGTTCTTTAACGATGCGGATGAAGGGTTCGTCGCCGTAGGCGCTGCGGTAGATTTTCCAGATATCTTTTTCTTCCAGTGCCGTATTCAGGAATACATGGCAGGTAGCGAGAATACCGCGCACCATTTCAATTGAAGTGGCAGATAAATGAATATTATCGGCATTCAGTTCCTGGCGAATCTCGCCCAGGTGCCGATGTCCGGTCGGCTTGTATGACCGCACAGCACCGCTACGCTCGGGATGATGACTGCCTTCGTTGACCGCGTTGCCACCCTGACTCGAACCGGCTTTGACTTCGACCACGGCTGATTCGACCACCCCGGCCTGGTAGAGCGGGTGCAACGCCAGTATCGTTGCGGTGGCATTGCAACCCGCACCCGAAATGCGTTTTGCGCCCTTCATCTGGTCGCGGTGCAACTCGGGGATTCCGTAGACAAAATCTTCCAATCGCCCGGGGCAGGCATGGGGCTTGCCATACCAGGTTTCAAATGACTGCGCATCGTGGATTCGAAAGTCTGCCGACAGATCGATCAGGTTGTCAGCGAGCGCCTCGAATTCATTAATCCGATTCATCATCTGCCCGTGCGGTAATCCCAGAAATAACACGTCGCAGGGTTCGAGTTCGGCAATCGGCACAAATTTAAGTTTGCATATTTTGCGCAGGTTAGGATGCAAGCTCGAAACCAGCTTGCCCGCGTGTCGCTCGGAGGTGGCCTGCTGGATTTCGACCTCGGGGTGAAATAGCAGGATGCGTAATAGATCTCCCCCGGTATATCCCGATGCGCCGACAATGGATACTCGAATCATGGGCTATTTCCCGGCTTGCTCGATCACGTAACTGGCGACTACTGCCGGAATATCGATGCCGGTGGTATCGATACTATTGCGAAATTCCATCGTATAGTTAACCTCGTTGACGAGTAATCCGCCGTCGCTTTCGAACAGGTCAACCGCGACAATGCCACCACCAACAGCCGTAGCCGCGGCCACAGATATTTGCGCCACGTCGTCGGTCACTTCGCATTTGCTTGCTTGTGCGCCGCGCGCGGTATTCGTAATCCAGTGATCGGAAGTACGGTAGATAGCTGCGATGCATTCGTCACCGACGACGAAGCTGCGTATATCGCGGCCGCCTTTCTCGATGTACTGCTGGATGTAAAAAATAGAATGATGATAGCTGCCGAGGACGGATTTGTGTTCGAGCACGGTTTCGGCCGCATCGCGATCATTGATCTTGGAAAGTAGCCGTCCCCAGGAACCGACCGCCGGTTTGAGTACCACCGGGTAGCCGAGTTCTTCGATTGCCTGTAACGCCGATTCCTCGGTAAAGGCCACCCGGCATTTCGGTTGCGCGATGCCGCAGTCCTTGAGGGCGGCGGTTGTCAGCAGCTTGTCGCCGCAAATTTGCGAGACATGGTGTGAATTGACACAGGGAATTCCGGCACTCTCGAACAACCGCAACGCGTGTAATGCGCGCGAGTGATTAATCGAACGCTCGACCAGGATGTCGATTTCGGGCGCGGTATGGAAATCCAGAATCAGCTTGCGGTCGTCGATCATGACTGGCTCGACCCCGGCATTTCGAAACGCCTCGATCAGCAGCTTTTCTTCCTTACGAATCAGCGAGTGCAGCAGGCCAATTTTCACTGGCCCCAGTCCTCCTCGGCGGAAGGCGCTTCATCGAGTTTGACCGGATCGAGCCCGGTTATTTCGAGTTCTGCACCACATTCATTGCAGACTACTAATTCACCCACCATTGCATCGTCTGCCAGTTCGATTTCCCCGGCACAGACAGGGCACTCAGCCATTAGATCTCCTCCAAATAGTATTGAAAATAAGTCGGACATTCTATGCGCTTGGCTGGTTCGAGTTCAAGCGGGAACTAGTGGAAATTGCAGAGATACTGGTTTGGCGAGGTTAGGCAGCCAGATCAATGAGTCGGTGCACAAGAGTGCCTCACATAATAAACCGGCGTTATATTGCAAGGACCAAAAAGAAATTCTCTCATTGGCATGCCTGATTTCTTTTATAAGCAGTTTTTCTTAACGGCACACATGTTTAGGACTACTGATCAAGATCCAAATATCTTGCGTGCCTGCGCTAAATCCTGATCGGTATCGACCGAAAGACTTTTATAGTCATCAACGATGCTGACAGCGATATTGATACCATACTCCAACGCCCTGAGCTGTTCTAGTTTCTCGGAACTCTCGAGGGGCGCGTGTTCGAGTTGGCTGAGTTTTTCCAGGGCATTGCGGGTATAAATATAGACACCGATCTGTACCAGTGCCTTTTCAGGTAGATCCCCATTTTGCAGTACCGGGATACAGTTTCTTGAAAAATACAGTGCCTGGTTGTCTGGCCGGGTGACCACTTTAGCCGTACTCGGATCCCGGAGCACTTCGGCACGGGATTCCCAGTGTGCCAGGGTCCCCATTTCGGCATCCTGGCGCCCGACGAAATCATCCACCAGTTGATCGATGTGTTCAGGATTCAGTAACACCTCGTCGCCCTGCATGTTGACAAAAACATCGGTGGATGGGTCCTGTTGCATATATTCGGCAATTCGATCGGTACCCGAGGCACAATACTCCGAAGTCATGACTGCCTGATAGCCTGCGTTTTTGACCGTATCGAGGATGCGTTCATCGTCGGTTAGAACGACCACGTGGTCTAGACTTCCGGCTTGCATGGCCTGCTCGACAACACGAATTACCATCGGCTTGCCACCGATGTCGCATAGCGGTTTCCCGGGTAGCCGCGTTGATGCATATCGACTCGGAATACAGCCCGTGACTTTCATGGATTAATTCCGCTCAGGTAAAATTGGTATCAGGTGAACTTTTTAGCGTCTTCCAGGAAAGCGGCAATTCCGATATCGGTGAGCGGATGCTTTTCCATCTGCTTCAACACGCCACCGGGAATAGTAAAGATGTGTGCGCCTACCAGCGCGGGTTCAATCACGTGCAGGGGATTGCGGATCGAAGCAACGATAATTTCCGAAGTGATTTCGGGGTAATTATCAAACACCGTGACAATTTCATGAATCAGCTCGGTACCCGGACTGGATAGATCATCCAGCCGACCAACAAACGGACAGACATTCGAGGCGCCCGCCTTGGCGGCCAGAATCGCCTGACTGGTGGAAAATATTAATGTAACGTTGGTTTTTATACCCTCGTCGCTGAAGCGTTTAACGGCCTTAAGACCTTCGTGGCACATTGGAATCTTGACCACGATATTTCCGGAAATTTTTGCCAGTTCTTTACCTTCTTTATAAATTCCCTCTGCATCCAGCGACAGGACTTCGGCGTGTACATCGCCTTCAACCACAGAGCAAATGTCCTTGATCGCATCGTTCATGGACTTGCCCGTTCTTGCAATCAGGGTTGGGTTGGTGGTAACGCCATCACAAAGGCCGAGGTCGAGACCGTTTTGAATTTCAGCCATGTCGGCACTGTCGACGTAAATTTTCATTGTTTAGCTCCGATAAAAAAGTCTTCTGTAGATTTGAGTAGGCCCTGCGCATCGAGCAGGATTTCGATCATTTCTCTCACCGCGGTATCACCGCCCTCGCGGTTGGTCACCCAGTCAGCGTCCTGCTGCACGCGGGTGGTTGCATTTGCCGGTGCAACAAAAACACCAACATGCGGCTTGCACACCAGGTCGAGAACATCATCGCCCATGTAGAGTACCTGTGCGGCGGTTAAACCGGCACCGCTGGTGATCGCCTGTAGTGCCTTCTGTTTGTAAAAATGACCGCATTCGTAATAATCTATTTTGAGTTCATCGACGCGGCGCTTTACTGCATCGGAAGTTCTGCCGGTGAGTATGCCAAAACGTATCCCCGCCTGTCTCGCCAGCGTGATACCGAAACCATCCTGTACATGAAATTGCTTGGTATCGGAATCCTTACCGCCGAGGATGATAGCGCCATCGGTGAGTACGCCGTCGACATCCAGTACGATGAGCCTGATACCCTGTAGTTTATGCCTTAGCTCTTCGGATAATTCGGGCACTGATTAACTGATATCCCAGGACTGAACCAGATCGTGAATTTGAACGGCTTTCGAGAGCAGGTCTTCCATTTCGTCGAGCTTGTACATCGAGGCGGCATCGCACAATCCTTCCATCGGTCGCGGGTGGGTTTCCACGAACAGGCCGTGAGCGCCCGCTGCCATACCTGAACGCGACAGGGCAGGGATGAACTGTGGCTCACCACCACGCGGGTCCTTGGAGCTGATACCATAGATGCGTACGATATGGCCCGCATCGAAAACTACCGGGTAGCCCAGGTCAGACATGATCGGAATAGACCGCATGTCGGATACCAGTCGATGATATCCGAAGCTGGCGCCGCGCTCGCACAGTAAAATGTTTTTGTTGTTGACCGACTCGAGCTTATCGATTGCCGAAGACATGTCTTCGGGTGCCAGGAACTGCCCCTTTTTCACGTTGATCACCTTTCCGGTTTCACCAGCGGCGATCAGCAATGATGTTTGCTGACACAGGTAGGCGGGTATCTGCAGGATATCCAGCACCTCGGCCGCAACAGCGCAGTCAGCATCACGATGAACATCGCTGAGTAACGGGATATTGAATTCCTTACCGATGGCCTGGTGTGCCTTGAGGCCTTCATCAATACCGAGTCCGCGATGGTTACTGGCGGCACCCCGGTTATCTTTTTCATAAGACGATTTGAAGACGTAATTGAAGCCGATTTTCTCTGATAGTTTGACCATATGTTCGGCGACAAGCATACCCAGATCCACATTTTCCAGTAGGCAGGGACCGGCGATTACGCAGAGTTTTTCACCCTTGCCGACACTGAAATTTTTCACCTTGACGTTGTTCATCTACTGACCCGTACGCTATCCATCAACAGGGCCGCAATGCTACGGGTAAAGGCCCCTGTAGTCAAAGGTTAAGCCGGTTTCCATCACCGAGTTGAAGCCCCGCCCTGCGGGCGTTTTTTAGCAATTTAGACAACAGGATCTGGCCTCAATTGTGGATTTAAGGTATATGATATTGAACGCAGCAGATTTTAATCATCCTAATAGTTAATATAAATCATGATCAGAGACCGAGCTATCCTCTATCTTGCAGTGGGACAAACCCTGGTCTGGGCCGGGCTTTATTACCTGTTCCCGGCCCTGCTGCTTCGATGGGAGCAGTCGCTTGGCTGGTCGAAGGCTGATCTCACTGCCGCGATAACCCTGGCAATTTTCGTATCCGCTCTGGTTGCGCCGGTAGCCGGGCGGCTGATCGACGCGGGTAAGGGCGCGTTGATGATGGCAGGCAGTAGCTTGTTGGGTGGCTTCTGCCTGATTGCGCTGTCGATGGTTACCGAACTGGGTGAATTTTACCTGGTCTGGGGCCTGATCGGCGTAATGATGGCCGGTTGCCTGTACGAACCCTGTTTTGCGTTGATTACCCACGCCAGGGGCGCGAATGCCAAGCAAGGTATTATCCTTGTTACCCTGGTCGCCGGGTTTGCCAGCACCATAGGTTTTCCCAGCGCCCATGCATTGAGCGAGGCTTTCGGCTGGAACCTGGCGGTCCAGATTTTCGCCGCGGTAATGATATTTATCGCTACACCGCTGATGTGGCTGGGTGCGCATTCGGTAGAACAAACTGGTAATGCGGAACGCAGCCAACCGCCAGCGGAAGTAGTCCATCGCCAGGCCTTCCTGAAAAGGCCTGTATTCTGGCTGCTGGCTATAGGATTTGCGTTCGCAGCCATGGTGCAGGGGGTCACGATACATCACCTGTTCCCGATTCTTTCCGACCGCGGCATACCAGCCGATGTGGCAGTCATTGCGGCGTCATTCATCGGGCCCATGCAGGTCGCCGGCAGACTGGCGATGATGGCGGCGGAACGCCATGTGACGACACATGAAATCAGTATTAGCTGTTTTATCGTGGCGGGAATCTCAATTTTTCTTCTGTTGAATACAACTTCAACGCCGACACTGCTGGTCGGTTTCGTCATCCTGTTCGGGGCGGGTCACGGTATGATCAGTATTGTGCGGCCGTTGATCGCCAGGGAAATACTCGGGGGTAACAATTTTGGCGCAAAATTTGGCGCCATGGCGCTGTTCTACCTGGTTGGTGGTGCCTCGGCTCCCTATGTCGGATCGCTGATCTGGGATCTCGGGGGATATGACCTGGTACTGCCTTTATTGATCGGGTTGTCTTTCGTCGGATTGTCATTATACCTGGCTGCTCACAGGCTTTCATGGCAGCCGACATCCTGAATCACTAGCCAGCCAACCCATCCCAGATTAGCTTGCCGCCGGCGAAAAACAGCAGGATATAGATGATACGGTAGAATTGCTCGATTGGTACGACCTTGACCAGCCACCAGCCAATGACTACGCCAATCGGCACAACCGGTGTAAGCACCAGGCTGGTAGCCAGATTTTCCGTCGAAAACATCCCCAGCCAGAAATAGGGCCATAATTTGATCTGGTTAACCGCGAAGAAAAAGAATACGTGGGTGCCGACAAACACCTTTTTCGACAGTTTTTGTGGCAACAGGTAAAATTTTATTGGTGGTCCCCCGGCATGGGCGACGAAGCTGGTAAAGCCCGAAATAGTGCCGCATATGATGCCTGTCAGCTTACCCGGTTTGCGGCCTTCGCCACCCGGCGAGTTCTGTAGAAATAGAGATGTGGCAAAAATAATCGTTACCACGCCGAGCAGTAACCGGATCGCATTGTCATCGACGTAGCGGTAAGTCATTGCGCCGACGGTAATGCCAATCACGGCGCCGGGTAACATGAGTGCGACGTCGCCGCGGTTCCAGTCCCTGCGATATCCCCAGAGATTGAAAACATCGATCAGGCAGAGGATCGGCAGCATGATGGCTGCCGCGGCCACAGGTGATATGAACATTGCCATTAGCGGTACCGACAACTGTCCCAGTCCCCCTCCCAGCCCGCTTTTCGAAATCCCGGTAAGGATTACCGCCGCGATAGCGACGGCATAAAACATCGGTTCAAATACAAAAATGTCTGGAACTCCCCGGGGAATTTATCGATAGAACCATCAACACCAGGTTTGTCTGGAGGTGCCTCAAGCGCCGGAGGCCATTAATTTGCGTAACCCCTCGAGTGGAATGCCGACCGCGGTAATGCCGTCTCGCCCGGTCAGATCGACATTGGTTACTATCGAATCGATGATGGCTTCATCGATAGCCTGAACTACCGCGGAGAAAAGGGGGTCGAGTGATTCATGAGACAGGTAGTCTACCGTGTTTAACGGGGATTCCAGTCCGGGTGCAGCGATGGACTGGGTAGAAAAGGCGAGGAATATATCACCTGAGCCATTGCCACCACAGGTCCCGGAGCGGGCAATTCCCAGGCTCGCGCGTCGAGCCAGGCGTTTTAACTGGTTCGGTAATAACGGTGCATCGGTTGCGATCACGGCAATAATCGACCCTGCGCTCTTGCCGCGCACCTCACCACCGGGTAGATGGCGGCCGACCGGTACACCTGCAATTACCAATTCAGGACGGCGGCCAAAATTAGCCTGTACAAATGTGCCGACGGTATAGCGTTTTCCGGCGATTTCAGTTCGACGAGAGGCGGTGCCTGAACCGGCGTTAAAATCGTAACAGATCATCCCGGTACCGCCACCCACACTACCCTGTTCGATTGGACCGGATTGTGCATTGTCGATCGCATCATACACATGCTGATCGTTAACATGGAATCCATTGATGTCATTCAGGTCACCATCGTAGGTTTCACCTGCTACCGGCAATGACCAGTCAGAAATATTTTTATATGACTGTCTCGTGGCCCACTTGATGGTAGCATCCCGCGCCAGCCCGCAGGCGTGGGTATTGGTGAGCGTAATCGGCCAGAGCATTTCTCCAGCTTCCTCGATCCAGTGCATGCCTGTTAATTCGCCATTACCGTTGAACGAGTGATATCCAGCAAACACGGGCTGCGCCAGATCCTTGTGAGGTCGCGGCAAAATTGCGGTAACGCCGGTGCGAATCGGCCCCTTACCAACGATCAGAGGACCGTCGCCTTCGATTAAGGTGGTATAACCGACCTTAACGCCGTCGACATCGGTGATTGCGTTATAGTTTCCGGGCTCACCGTCAAAAGCTACCGGTATGGATCGGGCCCTGGGTGCACCCGATGGAGTATTAAGCAATGGGTTTTGCATGATAAATAAGGGTTAGTTTCCCAGCTGGTATCGAATCATTTCAGGTCTTTCAAGCAGGCGACCCCTTCATTTTTGATCGGGTCGTGAATTTTCGCGCTGCCGGCTGCCGCAGTCTGGCTGGCATAGCCAACCAAAACCGTGGCAATCAACACAAACGGGATTTTATTCATCAGTCTCATTTAATCGCTCACAGTGATGGTTAGTTATTCGAGATATTCCTGTATCCAACGATCATAATCATCGACCCGGCTGAGCTTGTTGAGTAAATCCGTGTCGAGCATTATCTCTATATCAGCTGGTTGAACACCCTCGCGCAGGGCCATCAGCGTATCGTATGTCGCCATAATCGCAGCCATCACAGGTTGATGACTTTGCAAACAGATTCGAACACCCAGGGAGCCGAGGTATTCGAGATCTATTATATCCGACCCGGCACCGCCGAGGATCAGGGGCAGGCTGCAAATGTTGGCTATCGCTTCAATTTCCTGTTTCTTGTTCACGCCAACCAGAAATATAGCATCGACGCCGGTTTCCTGGTAAGCCGTGATACGCGATAAAGCGTCTTCTAGATCGGTCGCCGATACCGCACTGGTACGGGCCGCAATCACCAGGCCGGGATCTTGTCGTGCCGATACGGCCGCGCGCATCTTGCCGACGCCTTCGGCGATCGAAATCAGGTTGGTTTTATTGCCGGCACCAAATGATCGGGGCAATTCGGTATCTTCGATAGACAGCGCCGAAACGCCGGCAGTTTCCAGCTCTTCAACCGTACGCCGCACGTTTAACGCATTGCCATAGCCGTGATCCGCATCGACTAATATCGGCAGCTCACTGGCGCGGCAAATTCGGTAGGCCTGCTGGGCAAACTCACTCAGGCTCAAAACAATATGGTCAGGATCACCGAGTACTGTCAGCGAAGCCACTGACCCGGCAAACATGCCGACTTCGAAACCAATATGCTCGGCGATCCTGGCCGAAATCGGGTCAAACACCGATCCCGGGTGGATACATTGATCGCCGTCCAGATGGGACCTGAAACGCTCGCGTTGCTTTTGCCAGTGCATAATCTATTGCTACCCAAAGTGCTCTATCGTAGCAATGAGCATATCACGGATAACCGATGCCCGAAATTGGCGAGGAATTACTACGGGGGGATCAACCCTACTAGTCCCCTCTCCCAATTTTGGGAGAGGGTTAGGGTGAGGGTTAAAAGTTAGCGGAAAATTAAGATATTAAAGTAACTTCGGTGCAGACCCCTCATCCTAACCTTCTCCCCAAAGGGGAGAAGGAATAAAACCGTCATTGCAATGGTACTACTGGCTAGGCGCCAATCTCCCGTTTTGTCTCGGCAAATGCATCGAGCGCCATTTGCAAATCTGCGATTGAATGCGCCGCCGAGATTTGAGTGCGAATACGGGCCTTTCCTTTTGGCACTACGGGGTAAGAGAAGGGGATAACATAGATCCCTTTTTCCAGCATCAGGCTCGCGTAGCGGGTAGCGAGCTGAGCCTCGTATAACATCACCGGTACGATTGCATGGACACCTTCCAGTACCGTGAGACCAATCTTTTGAATGCCCTCGCGGAAAAACCGGGTATTGCTCTCAAGCCGGTCACGCAGTTCGGTGGATTCGGTCAAAAGGTCGAGCGCCTTGATGGCACCGGCGACCACCGGTGGCGCTACCGAGTTGGAAAATAAATAGGGGCGAGAACGTTGCCTCAGCAATGCCACGATTTCCTTGTATCCACTGGTGTAGCCGCCGCCGGCTCCGCCGAGTGCCTTTCCCAGTGTGCCGGTAGTGATATCCACGCGTTCCATGCAATCGCATAGTTCGTGAGTTCCGCGGCCCCGTTTGCCAACGAAGCCTACCGCGTGGCTGTCATCAAAATGTACCAGCGCATTGTGTCGGTCGGCAAGATCGCAAATCTGGTCGAGTCTGGCGATATAACCGTCCATCGAGAATACGCCATCGGTGGTAATCAGCTTGAATCGAGCTCCGTTTTTATCGGCTTCAACCAGTTGCAGCTCCAGATCAGCCATGTCGCTATTCCGGTAGCGATAACGTTTGGCCTTGCACAGGCGCACGCCATCGATTATCGACGCATGATTCAGTTCGTCCGAGATGACCGCGTCTTCTTCGCCGAGCAGGGTTTCGAACAGGCCACCATTGGCGTCAAAGCAGGAGGGGTAGAGTATCGTATCTTCCATCCCGAGGAAATCAGAAAGTCTGTTCTCCAGTTCCTTATGAATCGATTGCGTCCCGCAGATAAAGCGCACCGAGGCGAGGCCGTAACCCCAGCGGTCCAGCGCGGACCTGGCGGCCGCAATGACATCAGGATGCTGCGCCAGCCCGAGATAATTATTCGCACACAGGTTCAGCATTTTTTTGTCGTTCACCTGCACGCTTTCACCCTGCGCCGATTGCAAAATGCGCTCGGACTTGGTCAAACCCTGCTGCTCAATATCGTCGAGTTGCAGCTCGATGTGATGTTTAAATTTACTATACATGACTGATAGAGAACTATGCCCAGTTCAGGATCACCTTACCCGATTGGCCCGAGCGCATCACGTCGAATCCCTGCTGAAAATCATCGATGCCATACTCGTGCGTAATTACCGGTGACAGATCGAGGCCGTTCTGGATCATTACCGCCATCTTGTACCAGCTCTCATACATTTCACGTCCGTAGATACCCTTGATCGTCAGCATATTGAAAACTACCCGGTTCCAGTCGATGCGCATCTCGTTCGAAGGTAATCCGAGCATCGAAATCTTGCCGCCGTGTGACAGGCTGGCGAGCATTTGATTAAACGCAGCCTCACTGCCGGACATTTCCAGGCCGACGTCGAATCCTTCTTTCATATCCAGCTCTTTCATCACATCGGTTAACGATTGCCTCGACACATCGACCGCCCGCGTGGCACCCAATTTGATCGCCAGATCGAGTCGATAGGGGTTCATGTCGGTAACAACCACATGGCGCGCGCCAGCGTGTTGACAGATAGCAGCCGCCATACATCCGATCGGCCCGGCGCCGGTAATTAATACATCCTCGCCCAGTAGATCGTACTGGAGCGCGGCATGAGTCGCATTGCCAAACGGGTCAAAAATAGCCGCGACCCGTCGATCGATATCTGGATCGTGAACCCAGACATTGGCCATCGGCAAGCTGATGTATTCGGCAAATGCACCGGTGCGGTTCACCCCGATGCCGCTGGTATGCGCACACATGTGCCGACGACCGGCCATACAGTTTCGGCACCGACCGCAAACCACATGGCCTTCACCGGAAACCAGTTGTCCCGCTGTGAAATCGTTGACATTGTCACCGACCCCGACAATTTCGCCGACAAATTCGTGGCCCACTACCATCGGTACCGAAATAGTGTTTTGTGCCCATTCATTCCAGTTGTAGATATGAATGTCGGTGCCGCAAATCGCTGTTTTGTTAATGCGGATCAGAACATCATTGATACCCATATCGGGTTCGGGAACCTGTTGCATCCAGATTCCCTCGTCGGGTTGAGATTTGACTAATGCCTTCATGCTATTTTCCGGTAGCTGGCGCCTAACGAGAACTAAAATGGATATTACAGATGATTGCCAGCCACTATAAAAGACTTTTGCTCGATTTACCGGAATTATTTACCCGGGGTCAGCCGGGTCCTGCGGTTTTTTTGAGCAGCCAGTCACAGACAATCCAGGCTATCATGGCGCCAATTATTTGCGCGATAATAAAAGCCGGGGCGTCGAGTGGCCTGATACCCGAGAAAGTATCGGAAAAACTACGCGCAATGGTGACTGCCGGGTTGGCGAATGACGTGGAGGCGGTAAACCAGTAGGCTGCGGTAATATACAGGCCGACCATCATTGCGACGGCATTTGGCCTGACTTTCAAGGTGGCGAGAATCGTAAATACCAGCCCGAAAGCAGCGATGCCCTCGGCAAACCATTGCGGGCCGCCGGTTCGGACCTGTTGAGAAAACTGGATCAGGGTTTCATCGAACATCAGGTGTGCGGCGAGCATGCCCACCAGACCACCAATTACTTGCATGATGACATACCAGCTGCTGTGCAAAATACTGATTTCACCGCGTAGCGCGAATACCAGTGTCACGGCCGGGTTAAAATGCGCACCCGAAATCGGGCCAAACATCGTTATGATTACCACCAGGATCGCGCCGGTTGGAATGGTATTGCCTAACAGGGCGATCGCGACATTTCCACCGGCAAGCCTCTCGGCCATGATGCCGGAACCGACCACGGTCGCCAGCAGGAATGCTGTGCCGATGAATTCAGCGGCGTATTTTTGCGCAGTTGAGTAATGCATAAACGGGTTAATATCCGGGGCGACTAACCCCGCGTAAACTACCCGCTAACAGCTTTCGCCGCAAGACCCTGCATCGGCCCTTATATCAATCCACCGGATAACTGGTAAATCCAGGCGGTTAGCATCGAACCGATCAATCCCAGCGACAGGTATAGCGCGAATACCGGTTTTTTGACCAACGCGAATACTGCGATAGCGGCTGGAATCGATGAAACCGCCCCCGCGGTGATAAACGCCATCGCCGCGCCCGGGGTCATGCCCATTTCGAGTAAACCGGATATCAGCGGGATCGCCGCGTAGCCGTTGAGATAGGAAGGAACGCCGACAACGGCGGCAAGCGGAATAGCAAAACTATTATCGGCGCCGACATAAACGCTAATCCAGTTGGGTGAAATATAGGCCAGCATCAGGCTTTCGAGAAAAAATGCAAAAGCGAGCCATTTTCCAAGGAATACGCCAATGCTGTAACTCTCCGACCTGAATGACTCGACGCGTTGTGGCACCTGCCAGAAACGCCAGTTGATATTCCCGTTTAAGTCTGAATCTGTGCCTGAATCGCAGGATGATGCACAGCCGCTGGTAACTTTTGCCTGCAGGGGATTTTTGAGAAAACCGTAGCGCTGTACCAGCAGAACGCTAAATCCAGCGAGCAGGCCCATCGCTATCGTTGCCAGGGTTTTGGCAATGGCGAAATTTAAACCAATCCCAGCCGCGGTAAGAATGAACATTTCCGGATCCATGATCGGAGAGGCTATCCAGAATGCCATTACCGGGGCCAGCGGTACCCCCGCACCAAGCATCGCGGCTATCAGCGGAATCACGCCGCAGGAACAAAAGGGTGACAGTGCCCCGACAAAGGCCGCGAGGACCGTGGCTCGTACTGGATTTCCAGAAAAAACGCCGGCAATGATCGCATCCGCACCACTTGCCTTTGCGTAAGCCGCGAGGCCAATCGCGAGTATGAAAAAGGGTAGCATTTGCCACATCGAGTCGAGTGTGAAAACAAGACTCTGGCTGATCTGGGAATAATCAAACAAAGCCAGGAGCGTGGCTAATCCGACAAGCGTGAGAAATACCGGATCCTTCAGAATTACGCCTAAATGTCCGGGGGCGGCGATTAAGCGTCCTGATGTTTTTATTATAAGGTCTACCATAATTCTAGATATCTCGTAATACTTATTAAAAAAAGTGATGTCCTAATCCACTCTACTGCCGGTTGATGCTGACTCATCGACACAACATTCTTCGGTGAGATAGGCGACCAGGTGGTTTAAACGTTCGTATTCCATCTTGCAAATTAACGTGGCTCTCTCGCGCTCCTGTCGAATCAGGCCGGCACTCTTTAAGTGAGCAATGTGGTGGGTCAGTGTCGATCCCGGAATTTGTAGTTTCTTCTGGATTACTCCAACCGGCATACCCTGTTCACCCGCGCGTACCAGTAAACGCACGATTTTTAATCGCGTGGGGTTGCCCATTTTGTTCAGTAACAGTGCCGCGGTTTCGAGTTTCATAGCGGCATTATAAATGCCTGGTTAGACGGTGTCAACTATATTACTAGTATTATCGAAATAATAGGTTCGAGGCACTCCTACTTTAGAGCCGGAATCTAGCAATGATGGTGCGATTCAAACTTCTCGCTATTGCGGATATGTCTTTACCCAGGTAAGGGAGCAATTCATATAGATCCATGTGGTAATATACACCGGCAACACTAAATAACTTGAAATATCATTCAATTCGATTATGGTGATCGTGTAACCCGATTATTGTGATAAATCGAAGCCTGCATTCTAAAAATTACTGGCTTCGCATTGACAATAAATAAACACAATGTCAATTAGAGGAGCTTATGAAAAACAAATCAAAAATTATAGTGTCGGATAAACCCGAGATCGACCTGCTCGATAGCAGCGATTGCAGGTTTCTGCTCGATGCACTCAACCGCGGTATGAGCCGTCGCCAGGCGCTGTCCTGGATGATGGCGGGTGGATTAACCGCGGCCACCGCTGGCAGCCTGTTCACCCAGGCCGGTTCGGTACTCGCTGCTACGCCGAAAAAGGGCGGCAAACTGACATTTGCCAGCGACCTGCATGGGCCACCCGATACCCTCGACCCGGGCCTGAATACCTCGACAATCGACTACACGCGCGGCCGTTCCCATTACAACAGCCTGTGCCAGATTAATGACGACCTGTCGACACGCCCCGAGCTGGCGGAAGAATTTTCTTCCAACGCTAACGCCACCGAGTGGACATTCAAGTTGCGTAAGGGTGTGAAATTTCACGACGGTAGTTCGTTTACCGCCGATGACGTGCTCTACACGATGAGTCGCCACTACGGTGAAAAATCGACATCGACCGCAAAGACACTGGTTGCCGGCGTCAAGGAATGGAAAAAAGTCGATCAATACACGGTTAAGGCCATTCTCGATGGGCCAAACGCAGACCTACCGGTGATCCTCGGTACGCCGCAATTCAAGATGATCAAGAATGGAACTACCGACTTCCAGAATCCAACCGGTACCGGGCCATTCAAACTGGTCGAGTTCAGCCCCGGTGTGCGCTCACTGCACGTGCGCAACGAAGACTACTGGCGCGAAGGCGCTAATGTCGATGAAATTGAAATCACAGCGATTACCGATAAGGTGGCGCGTACCAGCGCGCTGATATCGGGCGATATCAACTTGATGCAGGCGCTCGATCCTAAGGCTATCAAGCAGATCGAAGGTTCTCCCGGCGTTGGTATCTGGTCGGTTCCCTCCGGTGCCTACATGGGAATTTGCTGTATGACCCACACATCACCGGGCAATAATCACGATTTTGTAATGGCGATGAAACATATGCAGCGTCGTGAAAAAATGGTCAGGTCGATCCTCAAGGGCCAGGGTACGGTGGGTAACGATCATCCGATCAATATCGCCTACGGTGCCGATCACTGTTCGGAACTCACGCAATATAAACACGATCTCGACAAGGCCAAGTTCCATCTGAAAAAGTCAGGCATCACAACGGCAGAGTTGCACGTTGCCGAGGTAGGACCTGGAATGACCGATATCTGCCTGGTGACCCAGCGTGAAGCGCAAAAGGTCGGACTTGATCTGAAAATTAAAAAAGTGCCGAACGACGGTTACTGGGGCGCGGTATGGATGAAGACGCCATTGAACGTGGTGACCTGGAACATGCGTCCGACTGCGAATGTCATGCTCAATCTCGCTTTTGCACCCGACGCACCGTGGAATGACACGCTGTGGAAGGACAAGCGCATGGGTAAATGGTTGAAAGAGGCACGCGCGGCGACCGATCCAGCCAAGCGCCACGAGCTCTATTGTGCGATGCAAACTCTGATCCACGATGAGTGTGGCATGGTCATCCCGGTACATCGTAACTACGTCGATGCCAAGTCCGACAAGGTTCAGGGTATTGGTCGTATGCCACTCGGCTCGCTAGGTGGATACGAGTGGCCGGAGTTTGCCTGGGTCACCGACGCCTAGGCGTTAACAGCACAGGTGCCTCGTGGTTATTGTATCGAGGCGCAGATAGTAGTAAACCGCTGGTCCGGCTCTACCGGGCCAGCGGATATTAACTTGCGTTTATAAGCAAGACCCGGGTTCTTGTCCGGAACAACGAAGGGGGAGGTTTACTCATGCAGCGCATGGTTTTTAATCGGATACTTATCGGAATCGCTACGCTGTGGGTAGTGTCAGTTCTGGTATTTGTCGGCACGGCAGTACTCCCAGGCGATGTTGCCGAAATTGTGCTCGGCCAGGCAGCAACACCCGAATCCCTGGCAGCTTACCGGGCCGAGCGCGGACTCGATCAACCGCTGGTATTTCAATACATCGACTGGCTTGGCGGAATGTTGACAGGTGACCTCGGCATATCGAAGGCTGGCGGCGCCAGTATATCCAGTCTGATTGGTGGCCGTCTTGGCAACACCATGTTTCTGGCGGCTGTCGTCGCGGCCATCGCGGTGCCGCTATCGGTGGCGCTGGGGCTGCTGGCTGCAATGCACCCCGGAACCTGGATCGACCGCACCCTTTCTGTTGGCACCATGAGCCTGATCTCGGTGCCCGAGTTTTTTATCGCCACATTCATGGTATTAATCCTCGCGGTGCAACTGCACTGGCTACCGGCGATTGCCCATATATCCCCCGAAGATGACTGGCTCAAACAATTGCGGGGGCTGGCAATGCCTATGATTGTGCTGATTATCGTGGTCGCGGCGCAAATGATCCGCATGACCCGGGCGGGAATTCTCAACGTGATGAATTCTCCCTACATCGAAATGGCCATTCTCAAGGGTGTTCCACGTACACGCATTATCCTCAGGCATGCGTTTTATAACGCGATTGGCCCGATCGTCAATGTTATCGCCCTGAACCTTGCCTATCTGGTCTCCGGGGTGGTTATCGTGGAGACCATTTTCGCCTACCCGGGACTGGCCAAGCTGATGATCGACGGGGTGCAAACCCGTGACCTACCACTGGTACAGGCCTGTGGCATGATATTCTGCGGCACCTACGTGGTGCTGATCATTCTGGCGGATGTGGCGGCAATCCTGTCGAATCCACGCTTGCGCAATCCAAAATAGGTGGCTTACCATGACTGACAGCACCCAGGAAAATCAGGAACCCGAAGTAAAATCCAAGTACGACGAGTTGCCCGATGCGCCACCGAAAAAGAAAATTAAGCTCTCGTGGGTTGGAAAGACCGGCGTTACAATCATCGTATTCTGGCTCGTCATGTGCTTGATAGGACCCACCATTGCACCATTTCATGAAGCCGATATCATCGCCGATGACAGCTTTATGCCAATATTCACCGAGACCGAGGGTGAAGGCATGCACTGGCTCGGGACCGACTACCTCGAACGCGATATCTTATCACGCATTATCTGGGGTGCGCGCACTACTATCGGAATCGCGGTCGTCGCGACCCTGCTTGCTTATCTATTCGGGGTAACCCTTGGAATAGCGGCCGCGGTAGCCGGTGGCTGGACCGATATGGCGTTGAGTCGGGTTAACGATGCAATCTTATCCCTGCCGACTATCATGCTGGGACTGTTAATCGTGGTTGCGCTGGGAGCCTCTATACCCGTTTTAATCGGCACCGCCACGATTATTTATGCCTCCAGCGTGTTTCGCATCGCGCGCGCGCTCGGCCAGGATATTATGGTGATGGATTTTGTCGAGGCCGCGCAGGCGCGCGGCGAAGGGCTGTGGTGGATTATCACCCGCGAGGTGTTGCCCAATGCGGCGATGCCGTTGGCGACCGATTTTGGTCTGCGACTGGTGTTCGTGGTGTTGTTCATTGCAAGCATGAGTTTCCTTGGCCTGGGTATTCAGCCGCCGGCCGCCGACTGGGGCAGCATGGTGCGCCAGAACCTTGAAGGCCTGGGATACGGCTCCTACGCGGCGATCTGGCCGGCACTGGCGATTGCGACGTTTACAATTTCTATCAACCTGATTGTCGACGATATTTCGGCGAAAGAGGGCGGTAGCCTGGCGAAGAAAATGATATGACCGATAATCTATTCGAATTTAAAGATCTCAAGATCGGTGCCACCAAAGAAGATGGCACCTATATTCCCATCGTCAAAGGCGTTAGCTTCAACATCAAACCGGGCGAGGTGGTCGCGCTGATCGGTGAATCAGGCTCCGGCAAGACCACTATATCGCTGGGGGCGCTCGCTTATACCAAACCCGGGCTCGAGTTTAGCGGCGGCGAGGTGTTACTCTACGGTGAAAATGTGCTGACCATGAGCGACGAGAAGACACGTGCGCTGCGAGGCGCCAAGGTCGCCTACCTGGCGCAATCTGCGGCAGCCACATTCAACCCGGCGCTGACCATCGGCGAGCAGGTGACCGAATCTGCCGTTATGCACGGCATCTTGACGCAGGAGGCAGCGACCAAACGCGCCGAGGAACTTTACCACGCGCTCGAATTACCCGATCCACTTCGCATCGGTAACCGCTACCCGCACCAGGTATCCGGCGGCCAGCTGCAAAGGCTGATGGCGGCAATGGCCCTGTGCGGTAAACCCGATCTACTGGTGCTGGACGAACCCACTACCGCGCTCGATGTGACCACCCAGATCGAGGTACTGAAAGCCTTCAAAAAGGTAATCCAGGAAGAAAATGCTGCCGCGGTCTATGTCACGCACGATCTCGCGGTCGTCGCCCAGGTAGCGGATCATATCGTTGTTCTTTACAGCGGCGAGATAATGGAGCAGGGACCTGTAGACCAGATAATTAACCATCCCACGCACGAGTATACGCGGCGATTAATGTCGGCGGTGCGCCCACAACCTACAGCTGGCCTCGGAGAAGAGTCAGCTATTGCCGGGGAGCGTGAGCAGGATGCGATGGAAGTGATAGATATGACCGCGGGTTACGGCGGAATCGTTGACGGTGAACCCCTGATAACTATTCTGCGCGATATAAATGTCGACGTTGGCCATGCGGAGGTTATCGGTGTTATCGGTGAGTCAGGCTGTGGGAAATCTACCCTGGCCCGGGTCATGGCGGGTTTGCTGCCGCAGGCGAGAGGCGATGTCAAACTCAACGGTAGTGTGCTGGAGCCTGATCTTCACCATCGCAAGCTCGACGATTTGCAAAAGGTTCAGTTCGTCTACCAGATGGCCGACACCGCGCTCAATTCCAAGCAGCACATCAACACCATTATCGGCAGACCGCTGGAGTTTTACCACGGTATTACCGGCAAGGAGAATCGAAACAAGGTGCGGGAAATCCTGGAATTGGTAGAGCTGCCCCCGGAATTCGCCGATCGTTTCCCGTCAGAACTCTCCGGCGGGCAAAAACAGCGTGTCAACCTTGCCCGCTCGCTTGCCTCGAACCCCGACGTGATGCTGTGTGATGAAGTCACCTCGGCACTGGATAGTATCGTTGGTTCCAACGTGATCAAGTTACTCAGGGGCCTGCGCGATAAAACCGGCGTTTCTTTCGTCTTTATCAGCCACGACCTGTCGACGGTGGCCTCGTTCGCCGACAAGATAGTGGTGCTCTACGCCGGTCGCGTGGTCGAACAGGGTCCAACCGATGCGGTGCTGACGCCACCATTTCATCCCTATACGCGCCTGTTGATCAGCTCGGTGCCCGAGCTTCGCATTGGCTGGCTCGAAGATACCATGCAAAAACGTGAGATGGCGGCGGGTATTGCTCGCGGTGTCGAGATAACCGCGGTCGGCTGCCCGTTTTTCAATCGCTGTCCAGCCGGAATCGAGGGCACCTGTGATACCGAAATTCCGCCAATTCGCGAAACGATCAAGGATCACCTGGTTGCCTGCCATTTGAGCATCGAAGAGCTCAGGGAGGCAGAAGCTCATACCCAGCAAATCCTGCACGGTTTTGAAAGAATAGGCGACGACGAGACTGCTGGTGCTGCAGCACACTGACCGGTATAGGTAAGGTAACCATGAAAAAAAATATTGCACTGACCGAAATGGGTGTGGATAACCCAGGCCATATAGCGCGCTATACAATCTATACGGTATTGGAAACCGATATGTTGCGCATCATCTACACGCGTGATAAAGGTTCCCTGTTACCGGTGAGCAAGACCTATAAATTCCCGCGAGTGAAGAAATCGGTACTGGTCGACAGCGGCACCCGCCAAACCCAGGTCATATTTGAAAGAAACCCTTCGCTCGCAAACGCCGTGGCCGAAATCGAAGAATTACTCAGTGAGCGCAAGGACAAGGACCAGTTAAACCAGATACTCGCCGACGAGATTCTCCAGCTGGAAGCAGAAATGACTTCGAGGATCGATTATATCAAGTCACTGATGGAAAAGGCTTAAATAGCTACCCGGGACGCCGCTTTTGCGGCATTGGTTGTATTCATTCCTGGTCTGAATCCTCAATCGAAAATTCAGTCGCTTCGTCCCTGGCGAGCTGCTGTATGCCCTCTATCACCGAACCGGTAGGATGCGCTGCTGTCGCGGTGTTGTGCCCCTGTTTCTTGCGCGGCACCGCGGCACTTCGGGTCATTCTGTAAATTGCAAAAAGACCCATTAATCCATGGACACCACCCATCGACCAGAAAAAAGCCTGTTCGCCAAACTGGTCCATAATGCTCGCAATCATTACAGGACCCAGTACCGCGCCAAGCCCGCCTGTCAATACCAGGGCGCCACTCGCGGCGATCATTTGACTCGGTTGGAGGTGGTCGTTGGTATAGGCAATACAAATAGAGTAGAGCGGGAACGCGAGTCCACCAAAAAAGCCCACGGACAGGAAAAGCAATAGACTGGAATCCTGTGATAAAGGCGCGCAAATCGCCGCAGCCAGTGCGGCCAGTATAGTGACAGTGGTTAAAACGATACGTCGATCAAAATAATCTGACAAAGCCCCGACCGGGCCTTGAAGCAGGATGGTGCCCGCCACAGCAGCGGCCATAAAATAGGATATATTTTCAACATCCAGTCCGATTCGCTGGCCGTAAACCGGGCCCAGCGCAAAAAATGTCGCGGTCACCAGTCCTACCGCAAACATACTGACAATACCGAGTGGTGACAGTCGAAACAGTTCGCGTAAACTGATATTGACCGCTTCCCGAAACGCCGGTGGCGAACCCGCGGACAACAATAATGGCACCACTGCCACCGATATCAATACAGAGGTGAGGATGAACAACAGGTATTCGGCAGGTTCGGCCAGGTTGAGTAGAAGCTGACCGGCGCCGACACCGAGGTAGGATACGACCATGTAAAGTGAAAGCAATTTACCGCGGTTTTCGTTGGTGGCCCGATCGTTCAACCAGCTTTCAGCGACAATGTATAAACCGGCGAAACAAAATCCGCTGATAAAACGCAGTGCGATCCAGACTGGAACTTGTATAAATACCGCATGTACCAGGATTGCCGCTGACGCCAGCGCGGCGAGTGCGGCAAAAACCCGGATATGCCCAACCTGGGCAGTGATCCCTGGTGTCATGATCGAACCCAGCAGGAACCCGACGTAAAACGAAGACATCACCAGGCCGGTTATCGTCGCCGAAAATCCTTCCTGGTCGGCGCGTACCGCGAGCAGGGTGGCCTGCAGGCCGTCACCGAGCATGAGGATACCGAATCCGAGTAACAGTGCCCAGCATGAGAGTAGCGCCGAGCTAAATGATGCAGGTCTGGGAGGCATTATGTTAATTCAGCGTGGCAGGAGTTCGACTCCTACTACTGTTCTGATCATTCCGGCCAGGCGATCGGAAATGAAGGATGATTCATCGCATCACCCGGATTCAGCTTTACTTCCCTGAACGGGGGCGAGGTAGCCCAGGGGCGTATCGCAAAACGCGCGTCGTCGCCGAGCCAGCGAGTAGAAAACCCGCGACGACGAGATTTAAGCCCGGTGGTTGCCGGCGCCCCGTGAATGGTGCGCATATGGAAGACGATACAGTCACCTAATTCCAGGTCCCAGGACAGGAGATCGATCTCGCTGCGCTGGGCATCGATGTCAGGGATCGTATCGAAGCCGGGCTGGTCCTGAGCGTAGTCTTCGTGATCGATGAACAACCGGGGATAGTAGAGTACACCGCTAGCCTGCGAGCCGGCGACAAACTCGGGGCATGCAGACTTTGGCACCTTATCCAGTGGTAGCCAAATTGAGCACAACTGGTTGCCATCGACTCCGTAATAAGGCAGGTCATGGTGCCAGGGGGTTACCTCTCGCGTTCCCGGTTCCTTTACCAGTACATGGTCGTGATAGATACGCGCGGTTTCCGACTGCATCAATCGTGCGGCTATTTCGGCCGCCGGAGAATTCATCACGAAATCGCGGTATTCATCGATGCGCTGCCAGTTGCAATAGTCATCGTAGAAACCACCGGGCTCACCTTTTCTGGTATAAACAGTATGATCAGGGCCTGGGTCGGCAAAATTTTTATCGACACCGTTGGCAAGTTTATCTAACCAGCTTTGTGCAAATATCGAACGTAAACACACCGCACCCCTGCGCTCGAATTCATCGACCAGCGAATCAGGTATTTTTACACTGTTCATTATTGCACTGAAACGGATTCAGCCCCGGTTTCATCACCACTGCGTCCCCAGAACAGCTTGCGCACTGCCTCGCTGTTTTTCAGATCCTTGTGCTCGCTGTAACACAAAATCGGCACCAGGCGAGGGCGCTTTCCGTCCACCCGGGTTACCCGGTGTATGGTCGCCTGCCCTCCGAATATCAAAAGCGTTCTGGCGCTAAATTGAAGTTCAATCACCTCGCTACGGTCACCATCCAGGACCGCGGAAACTATGTCCTTCTCATTCGCCAAACCACGAATTTGTGGCACGTATTCAAAGGCTCCTCCAGATTCCGGCGCCTGTAACATCAGGGTTACGGTGAATTCTGATTCGTCAAAATGCCAACCATGTTCGCCGCCTTCGACAAATACATTGATTGAACAGGCGCCGAGCGGGTCGGCGAAACGATAGAATTCATTCTTGCCAAGCACGAACCCGATAAAATCCATCAGCGGGTCCCAGAGATATAACTGGCGTAAACAGGTATCCTCGGCAATCTGGTCATAGGCAACAGATCCGACAAAAGTTTTCTCCTGGCGTTGCGAGACATCGTCGGCAGATACATTGGGGTCGGTTCCGGTGAGGTAGGCGTTATGCGTACCTTTGCAGTAATAGGCCTGGCTGGTGATAGCGTTAGCTTCTGCGGTAAGGATTTCGTGGGCTGCCGGCGTAATGAAATCGGGCAGCATACAGAGGCCGGTATCCTGGTAGCGTTGGCGACATTGCAGGGCAAATTCCCTGCTCTCGGTAGATGCCAGATCGGCTATCGGGTAGCGTTGCAGATCTACCATTTCGGCAGCAGAGATAGTCATCTTTTTCAGTTTGTTCATTTCACAATTCTCCCGATTATCCAGGATCGGGAATTTAATCGATCTATCTGGTAAAAAGCAATCCCCGGTTTGTTGATATTGTACATCAGGCCACTGTTGGTAAGGTATGATAGCCCGATGTCTGAATTAAACGTCCTCTTCCTGTTCAGCGACGAACACCGCCGCGATGCCCTCGGTTGTTATGGTCACGACCTGGTGAAAACCCCCAATCTGGACAGGCTGGCCGAGCGCGGTACCCGGTTCAGCAATGCCTACACGCCGTCTCCGATATGCGTGCCCGCGCGCGCTTCACTGGCAGCCGGCGAGTATGTGCACAAAACCTTTTGCTGGTCTAACGCACAGGCCTACCAGGGCGAGCCGCAGAGCTGGGGACACCGGTTACAGGCGCAGGGACATCGAGTCGACTCGATCGGAAAGTTGCACTACCGGGCAAAAGAATTCGACAATGGTTTTGACAATGAAATCCTGCCGCTTTATATCCGCGATGGTGTTGGCTGGGTTAAAGGCCTATTGCGCGATCACGAGACAGTGCTCGACTGCTCCGTCTATGCACGGGAGATAGGACCAGGTGATGACAGTTACACGACATATGACCTCGGCGTGACGGATAAAACCTGCGACTGGCTCCGGGATAATCATAATACCGGGGCCGATAAGCCCTGGGCACTGTTCGTCTCCTGGCTGCGTCCGCATTACCCGTTGACCTGCCCGCCCGAATTTTACCAACTGTACCCACTCGACCAGCTGGATACGGTGCGGTTTACCGGAGCTAAGCACCAATTGCAGCACCCGCTATTAAAAATCGTTCGTAAAAACTTTAACTACGACGATTTTTTCACGCCAGAGACACGTCAGATTGCCCGTGCCTCGTATTACGGACTCTGTAGCTTTCTTGATTATCAGGTGGGTCGCGTAATGGCGGCGTTGGAGGCGAGCGGGCAGGCCGATAATACGCTGATTATTTACACCAGCGATCACGGTGATCACAACGGTGATCGTGGGCTGTGGACCAAGATGACGCTCTACGATGAATCGGCTGCGGTACCGATGATTATTGCCGGCCCGGGCATTCCGCAGAATAAGATCGTATCGACACTGACCTCGCTGGTTGATATTTACCCGACCATTTTGCAAGGCGTCGGCGCCGATGACGATGACGATAGTAAGCAGCGCCCCGGTATCGCACTACAAAAGTTGGCTGAAGGCGATGATTTTGATCGGCCCATTCTCAGCGAATACCACGATGGCGGCTCACCGACGGGTATGTTCATGCTACGCAATGCAGGCTGGAAATATAATTACTACCCGGGCTTCCCGTCCGAGCTGTACGATATGCGGGAAGACCCGGACGAGTTGATCGATCTCGGCGAGTCGAAGTCGCATGCAGATATACGGGCGCAATGTCATCGACAAATGTTAAACCTGGTCGACCCCGAGGCCGCGAACAAACAAGCGTTTGCCGACCAGGCGGCTAAAATCGACGAGCTCGGTGGGACCGAAGCGTTGATGAATTCCGAACAGTTTGATTTCACTCCGGTAGAGAGTTAATCGGATCATTTGATCGTCGGGCACACTGAATCCCCATAAAAATCCATGCGAGCCCTGCGTTCCAGCCAGAGTCAATTTTTTATTCTAATTTCACAGTAGCGCCTGGCGATCTGGCCTGCAGCGGGTGCTTGCTTGATTCTTCTGCTGGTAATATAGTGTGGCTTCCTCAACGGGGTGCTCAAATGAGCTGAGAGGTGTGACTGGGTTGTACAACGGTCACATTCACCAACCCGATGAACCTGATCCAGCTAGTACTGGCGTAGGGATGTGAGCGAATCATTAGTATTCTCCCATCTCTCCTTTTTAAATCGACTAAATGGAGAATTTCATGCAACAGATTAATCGCGTTACTGGCGTAGTGTTCCTGTGCCTGTTTTCCGCCTTTTCAGCGCAGGCAGCTACCCCTGCGCTGGTGATATATACCTATGACTCCTTTACCAGTGAATGGGGACCCGGCCCCCAGGTAAAAAAAGCATTTGAGCAACAGTGTGGCTGCACGGTCGAGATGACTGGCCTTGAAGACGGTGTGTCCATTCTCAACCGCCTGAAGCTCGAAGGTAATAATACCAGGGCCGATATTGTTCTCGGAATCGATACCAATTTGACTGCCGAGGCACGTGCTACCGGACTGTTTGAAGCGCATGGTATGTCGCTGGATAACTCGGCATTACCGGGTCCCTGGGATGACAGTATATTTCTACCTTTCGATTACGGCTATTTTGCGTTTGTGTATAACCAGGAATCGCTGAAAAATCCCCCAAACAGCTTGAAGCAGCTGGTTGAAGATCCCGGTGGGCCGACAATTCTGATACAAGACCCACGCACCTCAACACCGGGGTTGGGTTTACTGCTGTGGGTAAAGAAAATTTACGGTGAGCGGGCATCCGAGGCCTGGGCAAAATTATCAGACCGGATTGTCACTGTCAGCAAGGGCTGGAGCGAAGCATACGGGTTGTTTCTCAAGGGTGAAGCCGACATGGTACTGAGCTATACCACTTCACCGGCCTATCATATTATTGCCGAGCAGGACCGACGTTTTGCAGCCGCGAAATTTTCAGAAGGCCACTATCAGCAGATTGAAGTAGCAGGGCTTGTTAAAAGCAGTCAGCAAAAAGAACTGGGCCGTAAATTCCTGGCATTCATGCTCAGCGATCGTTTTCAGAGCATTATTCCGACGACTAACTGGATGTATCCTGCCACACTGGCTGTTTCAAAACTACCGCAGGATTTTAACGCTTTGATCGACCCGTCTCCGGCGCTGCTATTCGACGACAAATCAGTATCACGCGGACGCAAGCTATGGGTCAACGAATGGCTCGATACGATGGCAAAATGATGTGATACCAGCCGTGCGTTCAGCCTACCTGGTGCCCGCGATTTTAGCCGTATTAGTGCTGGCGCCTATGTGGGGGCTTTTGAGTCTTGGCCAGCTACCGGGATTCGAGCCACAGGACCTGCAGTTCTGGCAAAGCGCTTATATACGCAGGGTCGTCTTCTTCAGTCTCTGGCAGGCCCTGTTATCGACGCTATTCAGTGTAGCCCCGGCGATTCTGGTCGCGCGGGCCTTCGCCCTAAATGGCGAATTTCCGTTTCGTTCGTTGTTATTGCGTATATTTGGATTGCCATTAGTCGTGCCGTCAGTGGTCGCGGTAATGGGAATCGTTTCAGTTTATGGCAGTGATGGGTGGATTCCACTCGGGCGTTCGCTGTATGGCATCAATGGCATATTGCTGGCACACGTATTTTTCAACCTGCCGCTAGCGGTAAGACTGTTGTTGCCGCTATGGCAGGGGATTCCCCGGCACCACTGGGCGTTGGCCGGGCAAATGGGATTTAGTGGATGGCACCGCTGGCGCCATCTGGAGTGGCCGGCATTAAGAGAGGGTTTACCGGGTGTCCTGCTTCTCGTATTTATGCTGTGCCTGACCAGTTTCGCGGTGGTGCTGACACTCGGAGGTGGCCCGAAAAGCACCACCCTGGAGGTCGCAATTTATCAGTCGTTGCGCTTTGATTTTGATCCGGTACAGGCCGTGATACTGGCGTTATTGCAGTTATCACTCTGCGTACTGGTAGCGGTCGTGTTGCTCAAATTACAGAAACTGCCGGAAGTCGAAATTACAATTTCCTCCGCTGCCGGTGAATCAGGGAAGTATCGCAGCCGACTGAATCGGGTGGTGATACTGGTAGCGGGCATCTATGTTGGGATGCCGCTCGTATCCCTGTTGATAGATGCGCTGTCCGGGCCGCTGGCACAGGTGGTTGCAAACAGGTACCTGTGGCAGTCGGCAGGAAAGACATTGATGCTAGGCCTGGGCGCTGCCGTGTTATCGGTCATGGCGGGCTGGTTTTTACTGGGCGCCAGTAGTCGACTGGCTAACCGGGGACGGCTGAAACAGGCGAGACTGATTGAGCTTTGCGGCTCTATCATCTATGTCGTGCCGCCGCTGGTGATTGGTACCGGCATTTTTGTCCTGTTGTCAGATTATATCGATGTCTTCGCCTGGGTCTACGCGATAGTTATCATCGTCAATGCAATGATGGGTCTGCCGTTTGTAATACGCACGCTCGGTCCTGCAATGCGTAAAAATCAAATGCAATACCGATACCTGTGCCATAGCCTCGCACTGGATGGATGGAATCGCTTTCGTTACGTCGACTGGCCGTTACTTCGCCGACCAATAGGACTGTCTGCTGCACTGGTTGCAGCACTGGCGATGGGCGATCTCGGCGTCATTGCGCTTTTTGGCACGCCAGAGACTGCAACCCTGCCATTATTAATTTACCAGCAGCTCGGTGCTTACCTGATTCCGCAGGCCACCGCGACCGCGTTAATCCTCCTCGGCCTCTGTCTGCTGGTGTTCTGGGTGCTGGAGCGATGCATCGGTGGCAAAGCCAATGCTTGAGATCGAACAACTATGCTATCGGTTTCCTGGCGGTGGCCCCGAGAAGATGCAATTCGACCTGTCGGTATCGGCCGGTGAAGTGCTGAGCCTGATTGGCCCTAGTGGCTCCGGCAAATCGACGCTGCTTAATCTGATTGCCGGTTTTTTAGAACCGGAGAGTGGGCGTATTCGTGTAAACGGGGAAGCTATCGAGCAATTACCGATAGCACAGCGACCGGTGACAATCGTTTTCCAGCAACACAATTTATTTCCCCATCTCGATCTTTATACCAATGTAGCCCTGGGTATCAATCCATCGCTGAAACTTTCCCTGGAACAGGATCAGTTAATCGAAGACGCACTCGACTCACTGGGCCTGAGCGGATTAGAAAAACGTAAACCCGGACAACTATCAGGTGGGCAGCGACAGCGGATTGCGCTAGCGCGAGCGCTGGTGCGAGAGCGCAAGCTGCTGTTACTCGATGAGGCCTTCGCAGCACTTGGACCCGCACTACGGGAAGAATTGATTGAGCTGGTGAAAGTACTGGTACAACGAAAAAAAATGGCGGCGTTACTGGTCAGTCATCAACCTCGAGATGCACTGATCGCGTCTGATCGCACTGCATTTGTTCAGGATGGGCGCATTCTTGCGTTGCAGCCTACCCGCCAGCTACTGGAAAAGCCTGATCTCGTGGAAGTGCGCAGCTACCTGGGATCGCTGTGAATCGTTTAGCCGAACCGGGACCTGGTATTAGATTCCGGGACGCCGAACCGCTGCTTACGCAGGAATGACGGAGCTATAAAAATTGTTATTCCGGCCTCTCCTCCCTCTCGTCATTCCGGCCTCCGAGCCGGAATCTTAGTTCGTCGTCATTCCGGCCCCTGAGCCGGAATCTAGCAATGGAGACTCTTTATCAAGATTCCGGCTCTAACGGCCGTAATGGCATTTCTGCTTTAAAATATTCCGGGTCACCAGACCGTCGCCTTCCATTTATCTTCTGCGCGGTTTACCGCCAATCGCATTCGTCACTTCATCGGCCGCGTGTCTGACTTTGGGACCTAGTTCGGAGATGACATGATTGGGAAATCTAACTGTTGGCCCTGATACCGAAATACCTGCGATGGCCTCACCGAAGGTGTTGTAAATATTTGACGCGACACAACGCATGCCCGAGTAGCGTTCTTCATCGTCTATCGACCAGCCGCGTTTTCGAGTCTCGCCAAGATCGTTGTGGAGATCTTCCGATGATGTCAGCGTTTTCGGGGTAAACTCGGGTTGTCCCTTCAGCTGAATTATTTTTTCCACCTCCCTGCGCGGTAAATCAGCAAGCAGGGATTTACCGATTCCCGACGAGTGCATATAACCACGCGTGCCCGGACTAAAAAAAGCACGGATCGGATTGTGAGTTTCGACCTGATCGACAAATACGACGTCGCCGCTATCGGCGATACCGAGGTTTGCAGTTTCACCGGTTTCTTCCATCAGCTTGCGCAGGGTCTTTCGTGCCGCCTCGACCAGGTTGGTTCGCACCAGGTAGGTATTGCCGATTCTAAATACCTCGATACCAATCATCCATTCCTGGGTGGATTCGTCAAATTCGACAAATCCGTGTTTCTGCAAGGTCGACAATATACGGTGGGTGGAAGAGACCGGCATTTCAATCCGAGTTGCCAGGTCGGAGAGCGTGATATTGCGGGCTTTTGCGAGTTCGCGTAGCAGTGTGAGGCCCCGATCGAGGGCCTGCACTGTGCCGGGTGTTGTGTCCGAGCTAACCGATCTGGGACGGCCGCGCGGACGTTTGTGGGTATTAAGATTCATTGGCTGTTTTTCCCCTTCTAACTAAATACCCCGATTTAAAGGCTTGAAACATTGAAATAAATTCCCCTAAAAATATTAATTTTATTTTTTGGAAAAATATAAATGGTTAGAAAACAATAGTTTACCTATTTAAATTAATTATTGGAAAATATTTTCAGAAAAATTGAAAAATATTTTAGATCATTTATATTGGTTCCGACATTAAATTGATATGGAACCGACATGACTGGTCAAAATCCTGTTTTTATTCCAGGACCAACGAATATACCGGATCGTCTACGCCAGGCGATGAATATCCAGACTTCCGATCACCGCGCGCCCGACTTCGTTGATTTGTTGACTCCGCTGCTTCGGGATTTGAAAAAAGTGTTTAAAACCGCGACCGGAACAATCATTACTTTTCCCGGTAGTGGTACCGGTGGTTGGGAGGCCTCAATCACCAACACGCTCTCACCCGGCGACAAGGTACTGGTAGCCCGTTACGGGATGTTTTCACACAAGTGGATCGATCTCTGCCAGCGCCACAAGCTCGATGTCATAGTGATCGAATGCGACTGGGGCACCGGGGCGCCGGCAGAGCGTTATGCCGAACACCTGGCTGCGGATAACGATCATCAAATCAAGGCAGTTTTAGCGACCCATAACGAAACCGCCACTGGTGTTCGTAGCGATATCAGCGCGATACGCAAGGCCATGGATGCGGTCAATCATCCGGCCATGCTGTATGTGGATTGCGTCAGCTCGTTGGGCTCAATGGATTTTCGCATGGATGAATGGGGTGTTGACCTGGCGGTATCTGGTTCGCAGAAAGGGTTTATGCTGGCCACTGGAATGGCGATTGTCGGTGTCAGTGAAAAAGCGATGGCTGCCTGTGAAACGGCGCAATGTCCGCGCTGTTATTTCGATTTCCGTATCATGTCTGATGCCAACGCCACGGCGGGCTTTCCCTATACCCCGCCGGTTCCATTGTTGGCCGGTCTGCGTGCCAGCCTCGATATGTTATTTGAAGAGGGTCTTGACAATGTATTCGCGCGTCACTTTCGCATTGCCGAGGGTATACGCAAGGCGGTTCATGCCTGGGGCATGAAGCTATGCGCGGTATCACCCGACCTCTACTCGGATACCGTCAGTGCTATTTATGTGCCCGAAGGTTTTGATAGCAACCTACTGACCAATCATGCTTTTGATAAATACCAGGTTTCTTTTGGCGTTGGTCTCGGCGAGATGGCTGGCAAGGCGTTTCGTATCGGCCATCTCGGGTCTATGACCGACGTGATGGCACTTTCCGGTATTGCCGCTATCGAAATGGCGATGAAAGATCTCGACTACCCGGTCGAGCTCGGCTCCGGGGTCTCGGTTGCACAGGAGTACTATCGTAAAACGACCAGCATTGTCCAGTCCCAGGCTGCTTGACGAACGAGGTGATCAATATGGCTAAAACCAAACCTATGTATACCATGTCGGGAACCAACCAGTTGTATATCCCGACCTTTGACGATGTAAAGGCGGCGCATAAACGAGTGGCGCCTTATATTCATCGAACACCGGTGTTGACCTCCAGTCATTTAAATAATCTGACCGGCGCCAGTCTGTTTTTCAAATGCGAGAACTTTCAGAAAGCAGGTGCGTTCAAGGTACGCGGCGCTTCCAATGCGGTGTTCGGACTGTCCGATGAAAAAGCAGCCAGGGGTGTGGCGACACATTCTTCCGGAAACCACGCACTGTCGCTTAGTTACGCGGCCGGACGTCGTGGTATCCAGGCCACAGTAGTAATGCCACACACCGCACCCGAGGCAAAAAAAGCAGCGGTGCGCGGCTATGGTGGTGAGGTACACGAGTGTGAACCATCCACGGCTGCACGTGAGGAAATGCTCGAAAAACTGATAGCAAAATCTGGCGCAGATTTTGTTCATCCCTATAACGACCATCGGGTAATTGCCGGGCAGGGCACCTGTTCGCTCGAGCTTTATCAGGATATCGGCCAGCTCGACGCCGTGGTAGCACCGATTGGTGGCGGAGGCATGATTTCGGGTACCTGTCTGACGATGTCGAATGTTTCTCCAAAAACCAATATTTATGCAGCCGAACCGAAAAATGCCGACGACGTATATCGCTCGTTTCACGCCGGTGAGATGATCGAGGATGATTCCCCGCAGACGGTCGCGGATGGTTTGAAGGTGAGCCTGCGTCCACGCACCTGGCACTTTGTGTCAACCTATGTCACCGATGTCCTGTTGGCCAGCGAAGAGGAAATAATCGACGCCATGTACCTCACCTGGCAGCGCATGAAAATTGTTATCGAACCGAGCAGTGCTGTGGCGCTGGCGACGATATTGAAAAATAAAGAGCTGTTTGCGGGTAAGCGCGTTGGCGTGATCATTACCGGCGGTAATGTAGACCTGAAAAAACTTCCCTGGATGGATTCCTGAACGGAATCTATCTAAAGAAACTCTGCTTTTGCAGAGTTTCCTTAATATAACTGGAGCAAAATAAATGAATGTAAATACAAAATCCGCCGATTTCGTTGTCGGCCTGAATGTTCCGGCCGAAATTGGTATGGCGGCAGCAGACGTCTGCACGCCCTCGTTAATCGTCGATCTCGATGCGTTTGAACGCAATGTACAGATAATGGGTGATTATATTAAGGCAAAGGGCCTGCGTCACCGTGCCCACGCCAAAACTCACAAGTCGGTCGATATCGCCCTCTACCAGATCGAACAGGGAGGTGCCTGTGGCGTTTGTTGCCAGAAGGTATCCGAGGCCGAGGCGATGGTTGCTGGCGGTATCAAAGATGTGCTGGTTTCCAACCAGGTTGTCGATCCGGCTAAACTGGATCGGTTGGCGATGATGGCAAAGGATGCCAGGGTTCTGGTCTGTGTCGATGACCTGGGTAATATCGATGATATTTCCGTGGCGGCAGTGAAGCACGGCGTGACCATAGAGTGCCTGGTCGAAATCGATTGCGGGGCCGGACGTTGCGGTGTTGCCTGGGGTGATCCGGTGGTCGAACTGGCGAAAAAGATTGACGCCAGCGATGGCCTTCAGTTTTCCGGTATCCAGGCCTACCAGGGTGCGGCACAGCACGTACATGATTTTGAAGAGCGCAAGTCAAAAATTGATATCGCGGTGAAACAGGTGGCGGATACTGTAGAAATGCTAAAAGCCGAGGGACTCGATTGCGATATCATCGGTGGTGCCGGCACCGGTACCTATTATTTTGAAGGTACGTCGGGGGTATACAACGAAATGCAGTGTGGGTCGTATATCTTCATGGATGCGGACTATCAGCGAGTGAAGGATGATGGTGGTAATTTCATCCATGAATTTGAGAATAGTCTGTTTATCTGGACCTCGGTTATGTCAAAAGCCAAGGCCGACAAGGCAATCTGTGACGCGGGTCTGAAGGCTCAGAGCGTCGATTCGGGATTACCGGTTATCTTCGGTCGTGCCGATATCGTATATATCAAATGCGCCGACGAGCATGGCGTGATTACCGATCCGAACAATTCGTTAAAGCTCAACGATAAACTAAAGTTGATTCCGGGTCATTGCGACCCGACCTGCAATGTATACGACTGGTATGTCGGCATTCGCGGTGGCAAAGTGGAGTGTCTCTGGCCAGTGACCGCGCGCGGCATGGCGTTTTAATCGTGTTTGTCATCACCGAAGAAGTCTGTAAGCAGGTAATTGGTCGCGGCGATGCGTTTATGGCCGTAGAATCGGTGTTTGCAGCGATGGCAAAGGGAGATGCGTGGAATTTTCCGGTGATACGTGAAGCGATTGGCTATGCAGACGCGTTGTACGGCTTCAAGTCAGGTTTCGATAAAGCGGGCCTCTCACTCGGCCTGAAGTCGGGTGGATACTGGCCGGGCAATATGAAAAAAGGCCTGACTAATCACCAGTCGACGATATTCCTGTTTGACCCGGATAGCGGGCAGTTGCAGGCACTGGTTGGCGGTAACTATCTGACCGCGGTTCGAACCGCGGCAGCAAGCTCGGTTTCGATTGCGCACCTGGCGCGCAAGGATGCCAGGGTTATCGGCATGGTTGGCGCTGGCCACCAGTCGACATTCCAGCTGCTCGCGGCATTGGAGCAAAGAAACTTTGACAAAGTAATTGGCTGGAATCTACATGCGTCGAAACTGGATAAACTGGCGGAAATTGCGGATCAAAAAGGCCTGGCTTTTGAAGCAGTCGAGCGCGAGCAGCTGGCTAGCGAAGCAGACGTGATTATTACTATCACCTCTGCCCACGAGTCACTGGTCATGAAAGATTGGGTAAAACCCGGATCGCATATCGCCTGCATGGGTACCGATACCAGGGGCAAGCAGGAAGTCGATCCTGAACTGGTGGCGCATGCCAGCGTTTTTACCGACGAAATAGCCCAGTCCATCAGCATTGGTGAAACCCAGCATGCAGTTGCCAGTGGCCTGATCGGTGAAAACGATATTACCGCGATCGGTGATGTCATCAACGGTGTTCATCCGGGTCGAAGCAGCGATACTGAAATCACGCTGTTTGATGGCACCGGCGTCGGGTTACAGGATCTGGCAGTAGCGTCGACATCGGTGAAACTCGCAGTGGAGCAGGGGATGGCGCAGGAAGTGGTACTTTAAAAGCTTCCCGTTACTCCGGCCCCCGAGCCCAGTACTGTCAGGGGAAAGTTCCATCGAAGCTTTTAGAATCTCGCCTTGCCCGTCAATATCGACCTTTTTCCGGGAAGCCGCAGGCCATCCGGTCAGTCGCATGGGGCTTCATCGGTTGTCCGCTAGGATGCTCTCTAAAATTAAGTTCATACAATGGGAAATAGAGGGATATTGGTTATTTTTATGGCTTGGCTCCGGGCATGAGCGTTTTTTTCCGGACAGTAGCGGGCCTCCGAGCCGAAATCTAAAAAATTCGAGGTGAAGCTCCCGGTGTATAAAATATTGAATAGATTCCGGATAAGCACTTCGTGCTATCCGGAATGACGGCTGGTTATTGTATCAATTCTGTTCTTTCCCGAAAAAATGAATAGAATTAGTCTCCGTCACTATAATCAGTGACACTTAATTCACCCGATCGTCCAATTATATGAAGCACCTGAACTACGCTGCCGCGCATGAAACCCTGCGTATCAGTGCCAAGCGATTCGAACACTCACCTTATACCGATAAATATGCCTGCGACGATATGGTTTTCGGCGTCTACTGTCGGCGATTTTACCCCCTCTCGACCGGTGAAGACCCGGTAGGGCAATACTGGAAGTTGAAGCGTCAGGTTGTACTTTTCGATGTGCCGGAAAAACCACTCGATATCAGGGGACCGGACTCGGTAAAATTACTGGAACGTGTATTTAGCCGGCACATTGATAGCCTTAAAACCTGGTGCGCACGCTATGCACTGGCCTGTACACCACAAGGTGGAATCCTGATGGACGGTGTCCTGATTCGCCTGGCGCAGGATCACTTTTGGTATGTTCAGGCCGATGGTGAGTTCGAATCCTGGTTGCAGGCCCATGCGCAGGGCCTCGACGTGAGAATTAGCGATCCCAAATCGAGGGTGTTGCAAATCCAGGGGCCGAAATCGCTTGAAGTTTTGCAGGCTGCAACCAACCGACAGGTACCCGAAGGTTTCGGGTATTTCCATGCAGGCAGGTTTGTTTTTGGTGGTCAGGAGCTTCTGGTAAGCCGTACCGGCTGGACTGGCGAACTGGGTATTGAAATATATAGCGATGCGAATACCGACCATCATGCGCTGTGGGATCATTTGATCGCTACCGGTGAAACCAGTGGTATCGCCTTCAGCAGTGCGGAATCGATGGGAATTCGCCGGCTGGAAGCTGGAATACTCGATAATGGCACCGACATCGATCCCTCGATGACCCCCTACGAGGCTGGACTCGGTGCTTACGTCGACCTTGGCAAACCTGAATTTGTGGGTCGCGATGCGCTTATCAAAGCCGATCAGAGTCGCCTGCTATGGGGATTAACCTGTGCCCCGGCAGTTCCATTCGCGGGCCTGCAGGTACTGGACGGTAATTCAGTAGTCGGCCAGATGACCGCGGGTGCCTGGACACCTTACCTCGAAACCGGAATTGGTTTTGTGCGCTTTCAGCAAAAGGGTGACTGGCTGGGCCGCAAGCTCACACTTAGTACTATTGAGGGTAAACAACACCCCTGTGAAATTGTCTCTCTGCCTTTTTATGATGCGGAAAAGAAAATCCCAAGGGGAGGTTCGATTTGATCCTTTGGCCCGCCTATTTTTCTATCTAGAGACATGTTAATTGATTTTGAAGAACTGGATTACCAGCAAACGCCACTCGGTGAACTTAGTTTAAGGCGTCGATCGGAGCCCCGGCTCGACGGACAGGTTCTCTACGAGGTCAAGCTTGGCGAAGAATTTTTGATGTCCAGCCTGTTTACCGAAGCCGAAATTCAACTGGCCAGGCTTGGGCTTGCCGAGCTCGATGGTGGTGAACTGGATATCGTTGTCGGGGGACTGGGACTGGGTTATACCGCAGTTGCCGCACTGGAAAATCCGGTGGTACGATCGCTCAACGTGATCGAAGTAATGGCCCCGGTGATCGACTGGCACCGGCAGGGGTTGGTACCACTCGGTAATCAACTGGTCTCAGATGCCCGCTGTCGCCTGGTCCATGCTGATTTTTTTGAACTCGCTACCTCGCCCGACACCGGTTTTGACGGTTCGGAGGCTATCAATCCGGTTGACGCGGTTTTACTCGATATCGACCATTCGCCTAGTCATTGGCTCAACCAGGAAAACAGTGCATTTTACTCGCAGCAGGGACTGCAGAAGCTGGCAGGAAAAATCAATAGCGGCGGAATTTTCGGCTTGTGGTCAAATAATCCACCCGAGGCCGGGTTCCTGGGGTTACTCGACAATGTGTTCGAGTCAACGCAATCACACATCGTCACCTTCCCGAATCCTTATACTGGTGCCGAGTCGTCCAACACGGTATATCTGGCGCGAAAAGCCTAGAGCGGTCGTGCTCAGATAAAATCTTGCGAACCGACTATCAGTCGTTGTGCGAGGTAATCACGAAAATGTCCAGCCACATCTTCGCCGTCCAGGTCTTCAGCAATCGTAACCGACTTTCCCCACCGGTCATTTGCCAACAGCTTGAAGTGTTCTATTTTATCGACCCCCTGGCCAGTGCTGCCAGAATGCTTGATACTGAGATAGGAAATACTGCCTGCCTCCAGGCGTTTGTAAAATATTGGAATGAACAGCAGGCGGCGCATAACCGTTACCTGGCCCGATCGAATACTAACCCGCAAATTATTGAAGGGTAGATAAATTGTGGCTATCGACGCGACCAGCGCAACCAGCATAAAGGGAATGCTGAATAATCCAGTTAGTATTCCAATTCCCCCACCGGAAGAGCCGATATCAAGCATCGAATAGCTGCCAAAACCAAATCCACCGGCAAATACCGCGGCAAATAGCGTGAGCACTTTATTGCGGAACATTGGGAATGCCAGTTTTATTTCGCCACCCTGCTGGCTAAAGCGCATCGCTCGTGACAGGCCAGGCAAATCGAAATTTCCCTGCGCGATCGAAATTTTTGCGGCCTCGGAATCTCGCGCCTTTTGCGCTGCGACCTTCTCACTGATATTGTGCCTGATAAAATGGGATGCTGCGTCCGATTTGATCACCGGGATATTGTAGTTTCGATTTAAATCGACTCCCGGTATCTCGGCTTTTAGGGTGAGACGCCAGAAATGGTAGGCGTCCGACTGCTCCGCGTTGGCTTCGGGTAAGTGATCGGGCAGGTCGAAGGTAAAGCTTAATTTTACCCCGGGGTTAGATTGATCGAGCTGCGGCCGACCTTCTTCAGCCCATTTTATGGTTTCCCTGCGCGAACGATCTTTACCCGAGCCCGACATAAAGGAATAGACACATTCCAGGCGCACGACCAGTAAAGCCGACTTATCCGCTGCCGTGTCGTAAGCAAGATTCGAGATTTGCACCCGCCCTCCAACCTGACCCCCGACCGCGCCCGGGAAAGGATCCATTTCGAATAACACCCGGCCAAAACGCTGATACTCGAGGGCCGCCAGCACTGCTTTGAATAATAATATAGCCCCCACCAGGGGAAAAAGCAGCGCGATCAAGGCCGGGTAATTGTTGTTTTCCAGTTCTCCCGGCAATATAAATAGTAACGGTGTACTAATCGCATTCCAGAGAATGGCAAAACCCCAGACTACGAATACACCAGATCGGCCCTGGGAACGAATTTTTGCAGAGCCCCATCCCTCACGCGTTTTCCAGTCAGTTTTTTCGCTTATCTCTTTTGCCTGTTGGCCAAACTCCTCAAATCTTTGCCGGGTATACTCGATGAAGCTGTGGCTGAATTCCGGATCATGCAGCCTCTGTTTCCATTCCCTGCGTAAAGCCAGAAGCGACGGTCGCTCAAAATTAGCCGCCTGTTTGCTGGAGCGGATAGAGGCGTAGACGATCAGTAGGCCAATGAAAACAAAAATCGAGCAAAAACCGCTGATTAAGGCGATTAGTCCCCAGCGCATGCCGCGGTCTATTACTGATTCCCGGGGATCGAAAGGATTGACCCAGATAGCTATTGGCTGACCTGCAAGGTGATGATTACGCAACCGGTTGCGCAAATCCTGGTGGTATGAACCTATATTATCGCTGAACCGGGTAACGTAAACGCGATCGCCTCGGTAGATAATACTGTTAACTTCGTAACGATAACTCGCCTGGGTCTGATTTTCGCCACCAGAGAGGGAAATTAATATTGCCTGGGCTGGTTGCCACTGTTGCATCGCGTACCAGTCCTGCCAGGTTGGCAGACCAGTCTCTGAAAAGACGAGCAGGCCGCCGCCTGCAAAAAATAATCCGAAGATCAACCCCGGGAGTATTCTCAGCGCCCGCATCAGTCTCTCGATTATACGGAAAGGGACTTATTCTTAATGCTACCCCTCAATTTCATCCGTATCGTATTGCCCGGATATCCGGCGGCGTATATGTGACCAGGACATCCCAACCGCCAGAACGCCGCTGAGAATAAATTCAACTACCCAGACAATAATCGATGTGTTATTGAGCGCCAGCAGTCCCCATTCGATTAACAGCCAGATAATAACCGCGAAAAAAGCAGCGGCCAGAAGCGTGCCGAATGCACCCAGCGAGTTCCAGGTCGCGCGCAGAAACATAATCCAGCCGATTAGCAGTACGATGCCGGAGGCCACCTTGTACACTGTGGCCGTGTCCGAGTTTAGCCATTGCACCCAGCTATATTCACTGGGGTTGTAGGTCGCAAATACCAGGACCAGCGCGATCAGGTACCTCAGCACGAAGCTGGCGAAAGTGAAATTGGATTGAATAACCATAGGAATTTTTTACCGATAGAACCTGAGTGTAATCCTACCATCTTTAAACTAATGGTTGAATACAGGGTGGGATTAGCTGCGGTTTTCCTATATTAGTTGCTTGCTAAGGAACTGACCTGTCTTGGTGTAGTGATTGATTAGCGCTTTAACCGCTTCGTCGGCGTTGCGTTCGAGCACTAACTTGACTATGTGCTTATGTTCATCGTTGGTGTCGCGTTTCGAATAAGCAACTGTCCCGGCTATATTACGATAGCGTATGTTCCGGTCGTATAGCTGGTCACAGAATTTGAGCAGGACCGAGGAGCCGCAGGCCGATAATAATGCCATGTGGAGCTGCTTGTGTTGAGGTTCCCACTCGGTGTTGGCGACGTAACTGTGTTCGTCAACCGAGCGAGGTATACGGCTTAGCCGGTGGTTAGCAATAACGATGCTTTCTTCCCACTCGGTATCACCGTGTTCGATGGATTCGCGCAGGGCTCTTTCTTCTACCCAGCATCGCGTTTTGAGTAACTCTCGAAATGCTTCACCGCTGACCAGTGCGACCCGAAAGCCACGTTGATCGATACGTTCTACCAGGTGATTAGAGGTGAGCAGGCTGAGTGCTTCGCGAATTGGACTGGCGCCGGTATCGACGGTTTTTCGCAGCTCTTCAATTTTAAGTTTCTGCCCCGGGGGTAGCTCGCCACGGATGATCATATCGTGGATGCACTGGTAGGTCTGACTGGTCAACGATGTCGGAGCAGTACTTATCTCCAAATCATTAGATTCTTTTTGAGGTTCCCGTATAGTGGTATACGAAAGCTCAGAAAGATCATCGTTCATTTATTTAGCCCGGGTCGGAACCACGTAATCGGCATTAAGCCCACTTCGTCGTCGGTTATAATGAGCTGTCAATGCTAACAGCTACAAGTCTCGTAATAAAATTTCACAGGATGAAAATATAGTTCCCCATGTTCGTACATTACGTCGAAATAAATCGATATCGATAGTAAAAAAATCGATTTTTTTAGCATAAATATAATAATTTCGATATACTTTGAAATCAAGGGAAATTAAATTGTATAGATTCGAGCAAGGATGCCGATAGTTAGGGTTACGATAAAAAACGAATATTTCCTGCAGTGTTAGATCGATATCGAATCATTCTGCAGGTGTATATCAATTAAAAAACTATTTAGGAGAACTCACATGCGAAGTACACTTAAACAACTGGCCATCGCTGCGACGATAGCCATATCAGCCATGACCGTTTCCACCTCGGCGTTTGCTGGAAAGATACGCATTGCGCTCGCCGAAACACCATCCGATGAAGTCGCCGCGTTCTTCCTCGCGCTTGACCGAGCCAGGGCCATGGGGCTCGATTACGAGTGGACGGCTTTTGCCGATGAAGAGTTGGCTATTCAGGCGATTTTGAGCGGTCAGATGGATATCGGCTTTGGCACGCCGTATTCGGCAATGCAAAGAGCGAAGGCGCCAGTCCGGATTATCTTTCAACTGTCCAAGTTGAAGTTTTTCCCGGTGTCATCGAAAAAATACTCCAAACTGCAGGATCTGGATGGAGAACCTATTTTGCTGCATTCGCGTGGTGGTGGAACTGACTCGATAGCCAATGTGATCGAGGACCGCCTCGCCATCAAGTTCGGCAAGCGTTCATATGTGCCCGGTTCAGCCAACCGGATTGTCGCGCTGATTGCCGGACAGACGGATGCCACCATCGTCGACCTCTCAAACAAGAACAAACTCGTCAAGCAAACGGGTGACGAGTTCAACGTGCTTCCGATGTTTGAAGTCGATGCCAGCGATGAGGCCCTGTTCGCCAACCTCGACTGGATCAAAGCAAACGCCAAAGACGTGGATATCTTCGTCAAGGCCCTGGTAAGCGTTTATCATGACATGCACAAGGATCCGACCATTATTAGGCGTGAAACTAACCCCGACGGCCCGATCGGACAACTTCCGAAAGAGGTGCTCAATGAACTGGACGGTTTTTATACCGATGCGGTCGCAGGCGGTCTGTACGATCCGAACGGTGGTGGCAAAAAAGCGGCCATGGCGGATCTGGAATGGTATTCGAAGGCAGGGCAGCTTACCGGCGATCCGGCTAATCTGAAGATTAGTGATTTTTGGTACATGAAACCGCTGGAGCGCGCAAAGCAGTAACTATACCAACTAGCTGTCGGCATTGCGGTAGAATTTACCGCTGCCGACAGCTTACTTCCTTTCTATCTCGTCTCCAACAGTCCGGTCGTCATGCGCTATCGTTCCCTATTGCTAAAATTCCTGTCTGCTTTCATCTTGTTTGGATCATGGGAGATCGCCGGAAGAATTCCAGTGAGTTTTGCCTTCCCGACATTTATCGAGTCGATGGCCGCATTCTGGGTGCTCCTGGTTGAAGGCACAATGTTCGTGGCTTATGCGGAAACTCTCAGGCCGCTCGTCGTCGGTGTATTGATTTCCGCGATTCTGGGTATTGGGATCGGTTTGACGATCGGCCTCAGTCGTAAGTTTGACTGGTTGGTTTCGCCCATTTTTATCGTAATGCAAACGGCGCCGCTGGCAGCGCTCATCCCGCTTCTGATCATGATCTATGGGATCGGGTTAACCTCGAAAGTGTTTGTGGTATGCATCATGGCGATGCCGGTAATTGTCCTCAACACCAGCGGTGCGGTGCGCAATACGCCCGTATCGGTCATCGAAATGGGGCAGGCGTTTCTCGGGACAAGACGCGACATTATTCTTAAGATTATACTTCCGGCCGCATCGCCCATTATTTTTGCCGGGTTGCGCCTCGGCGTATCGGCAGGGTTTATCGGCGCCATACTGGCCGAGCTGAAAATCACCCCCACAGGTGTTGGTGACATCATCTCTTACAGCCGTTCGATTGCTGACTATCCCAGCATGTATGCCGCAATTATGTCGATCATCCTTCTGGCGGTAATTTTTCTGAACCTTTTAGAGCAGATTGAGAATTTTCTGTTCAAGGGGACAAGGCAAGTGTACGCCTCTGAATGATAACTGCAGGTAACAAATAAGTAATGAGCAATAATACCAACAGCGTCGATTATGCGGTGACTGTGAGTAATGTCTACAAGAACTACGGCGATGTCGAGGCATTGAGGGACCTGTCGCTAGATTTTCCCCGGGGACAACTCACATCGGTACTCGGCCCGTCAGGATGTGGTAAGACGACCTTACTGAAGATCATAGCCGGTCTTTTGCCTGCTGATAGCGGTGAGGTCACGGTGAACGGTCAGCCCGTTACCGGGCCGGGGCCGGACCGCGCCTTTGTGTTTCAGGATTTTGCACTGTTGCCGTGGGCGAGCGTGTTGCGCAATGTCGCATTTGGACTCGAACTGCGCGGGGTTGCCAAGTCGGAGCGCGAGGCGGTAGCCGAAAAATACATCGGCGACGTTGGTCTAATAGGTTTTGAGAATAGTTATCCCCATGAACTGTCGGGCGGTATGCGTCAACGCGTGGGTCTCGCGCGGGCACTCAGCGTCGATGCGCAGGTTTTGCTCATGGATGAGCCTTTCTCGGCCGTGGATGAGCAAACCAGGCGGAAATTTCAGGAAGACCTTCTTAACCTGGTCAAGAATGAGAACAAAACGTTCCTATTTGTCACCCACTCGATCGAGGAGGCTGTCTATGTCTCAGATCAAGTGGCTATTTTACTGCCTCGCCCGAGCCGGGTTTCGGAAGTCATCAGGCCGGTAGGTTTCAGACACAAGGATGCCAACAGCATCAGACGCGATCCGGAGTATCTCGACATCGTCGACCGAATATGGGCATCGCTTCGTACCTATGTGGAATAGAGCAATACGATGAAGATATTTGGCTACCAACTGCCCTCGATGTCATCGCTAATCCTGTGGGGGATACTGTGGGAGCTGGTCGGACAATTTGAATTAACTTTCTTCCTTCCACCGCTATCAGCTATTTTTTCGACATTAATGGAAATCGCTACCACCAAGGTATTTCTGAAGGCGCTTGCGGACACCGGGTATGCTTTTTTTATCGGTACCTTCTCCGCCATCGCAATCGGCATTCCGGTCGGCATCCTGATGGGAAAAAATCGGCTCATTGACGAGCTGTTACTGCCGTGGGTAAACATGTTTCTCAGCGCACCGCTTACCGCATTGGTACCGGTGCTGATGGTGCTGTTCGGATTCGGCATGAAGTCGATTATCATAACAACCACCCTGTTTGCGATCTGGATTATCGTGTTGAACTCCCGAGCGGGCGTCATGCAAATCAACCGCTCATTGATCGAAATGGCGCACTCCTTCGGCGCCTCACCGAAAGACGCATTCCTCAAGATATACTTCTGGGCTGCGCTGCCCGAAATCCTGAGCGGTGTGCGGATCGGTTTCATCCGTGCCGTCAAGGGCGTTATTATCGGTCAATTACTCATCTCGGTTGTCGGATTTGGCGCACTGTTCGAGCTCTATTCATCGAATTTCCTGATGAAACACTTCTGGGCGGTGCTGATCGTCCTCTTCACTATCTCTTTTGCCATTGCCGAATTCCTCGCTCACCTGGAGAGAAAGGTGGAGTACTACGCCGCGCGCCGTTGAATTGAAGTATATGCAGGCAACGATTTAACCTTGAAAATTGGAGGCAAAGAATGACCAAGTACATCATTGAACCGGTAGCACGGGCTAGTCTGCCCGTCCGCGGCTCAGAGCAACGATTTCCCGTTCGACGCGTTTACTGTATCGGCCGAAACTATGCCGCGCATTCGATTGAAATGGGAGGCGATCCGAATCGTGAATCACCCTTCTTTTTCCAGAAAAATCCGGATAACCTGGACGCTTCCGGGGAATTTCCTTACCCGGTAAAGTCCAGCGACGTTCACCATGAAATCGAGCTTGTAGTGGCGCTGAAAAGCGGTGGCGTCAATATTAGCGTAGATAACGCACTTGAGCATGTATATGGCTATGCGATTGGCATCGATATGACCCGGCGCGATCTGCAGGCCGAGATGAAGCAAACACGACGCCCATGGGAAATCGGAAAAGCCTTCGAGCGTTCAGCGCCGATAGGCCCGATCATACCGGCTTCCGAGATTGGCCATCCCGATTCCGGCAGTATTTCTTTGAAGGTGAACAACGACCAGCGCCAACAGGGTAATTTGAATCAGATGATCTGGAAGGTACCGGAAATGATTGCCTACCTTTCTGAATATTTTGAAATTGGGGCAGGCGACCTGATTATGTCGGGAACCCCGGCAGGTGTCGGTCCGGTCGTCCGCGGTGACGTGATGGATGCTGCCATCGAAGGTATCGGTGAACTGGTGGTCACAGTAGTGTGAGCGGTCGTGCCTGGACGCAAAATATCCAGGCTCATTAGCTGATCAAATCGGCATCGAAGACGACGATTGCAATTTTTGCTGGCGCGACGCGACGGCCTCGCGATGCGACATGTAACTAATCGTAGCGACGATGATCGTAGCACCGATTAACACCCACAGATCCGGCACCTCGCCGAATATTAAGTAACCGAAAAGAATTGCCCAGACCAGTTGCAGGAATGAAAAGGGCTGGGTCACAGTCAGCGGCGCGTTGGCGATCGACCGGGTGATCGCATAATGCCCGGCAGTTGCAAAAACCGCCACCAGGAATAACCAGCCCAGCTCGATGACTGTTGGCGTTTTCCACAGATAAATTGCCCCAGGCATTAACGCCAGGGTGCAAAAAATCGACAGCATGACCAGCGTGTCACTTGTATTTTCGGTACTCGTCAGCTTTTTCGCAATCAGGAACGAGATTGCAAAACAGGGTGCCGCAATTAGTTGTGCGAGCGAGCCAATCTCTATGGTTTCGAAACCGGGGCGCAGAATAATGAGTATGCCGATAAAACCAATGATGATCGCGATAATACGCCTCATGTGAACCCGCTCGCCAAAGATCAGCACTGCACCGACAACTGTGAAGATCGGAGTGGTGTAGCCTATTGCGGTGACTTCCGAGATCGGAATGCGCGCCATTGCGAAAAACCACAGCATTACAGCCACCCCATGCGCGACACCGCGTAATGCATAAAATCGTAAATTGGCGCCCTTGACCCGGCGCCATTGCATTTGCAGGATAACTGGAATCAGGATCAGTAAGCCAAATACATAACGAATGAAAGCGGCTTCTACTGCAGGCAATTCTGAACCCAAGAGGCGGACCATCACGGCAACAGCGACAAACAGCAAGCCCCCGGCCACCATCCACAAGGCGCCCGCCAGATGATTATTATTAGAACCTGGAGACACGGCTAGTCTTTCAGCACCCTTCTGGGAACCTTCGGACCCTGAATCGGGTGATTCTTTCAAACCACCCTTATCTCTAGTTCACCGATGCCGTCGATACCGGTAGTGATAAGGTCACCAGGAGTGATCGGACCGACTCCATCGGGGGTACCGGGAATCTATCCTCGGTACCAGCGACTTCGACCGAAGCGGGTGGTGGCGCAGGTATCACAAAGCTCATAGATAATCTCCTGTTTTATCAAATTCTTAATTCATTGGAAGGTCTATTTTTAAATAGTTTGCTCCGCCAGTTTTGGATTCGCCCTGGTTGCGGGGGTTACCAGCGCAAGCCCTGCCATCATTACCACCACCGAGAGCCATACCCAGATCGTATGCACTTCGGAAAAAATAACGATGCCCCACAGGATACCGGATATCGTCACGATGTAGGCGCACTGGCTGGCAAAAACCGGTCCGGCGGTTCTTATCGTATAGAAATACATCATATAGGCAAGCGTGCTGGATAGTGCGATTGTTGTAATTGCCAGAGCTGCCGGGGTCAACATCCAGGATACCGGCACACCAACGCCCAACCACGCAGTCGCTGGAACCAACATTATTGTAGCCACGATATTAGAACCACAGAGCAATTCCCTGATGTCGAGATCAATGTTAATGCCTTCCGAGATATAAATGCTTTCAATCGCGTAACACACCGCGCACAACACCACGGCCAGTATCCAGTAGCTGGCATTAATACTGCTCAATTCCTGGTCTGGAAGGACTAGCAGTAAAATTGCGACCATGCCGAGTACGATGCCTAACGCGCGTTTTAATATCATGGGTTCGAAACGCATCGCCCACATTATTGCATAGGTGAAAAGTGGCACTGTAGATACGGTAATCGAGAGAATTCCGGCATTCAGATGTGGTGCTGCAAAATAATAAAGCAGGTCGGGGAGGATGATACCGAGCAGGGCAAGCATCGTGTAAATTGGAAGCCGCTGTAATTTAAAAACCGGGACCCTGGAAAACCGGCATATGACGAAAAAAAATATCGCACTGATTACCACCTGGCAACTGGTCAACATCACCGGATGCGTGCCATCCGCGGTAGCGATCAATGCCAGTGAAAATGTACTTCCCCACACCACGCCGGCGGTGATAATCAGGAAGTAGGGGAGTAGCGGACTGTTGCGCATAAACGGTTACCAGATCAAGACGCGCAGAATATCTCGTTGTTGCCGGACAGGCAATAATACCTGTACTACGAATCATATTTAAATCAGGTCGCGGGTAGCTTTTATTTGATTAGTAGCTGCAATTGCTATATTTTAAATTTAAAGGCGCTACTGAAATATTCAGCGAATGTCAGAATACCTAATAACGATACATACAAACTGGAGGAAGGATATGAATAATCACGATCGACGTTACTTTCTAAAGCTCTCGGCTGCAGGTCTGGCGATGGGATTGCCAACACTGGGTTTCGGTGCCGAATTTCCATCGCGAACCATGGAGGTGTATATCCCTACCCGGGCCGGTGGAGGCGCGGACCGTAACTTCCGGAGTTTTGCCGGTGTATGGAAAAATCATCTGGGTGGCGAGTTCGAGCCGGCCTTCTACCCCGGCGCTGCCGGGCGAGTCGGCTACGAAACTTACATGGGCAAGGCGAGTGATGACTGCCATGACCTGATATTTGGCAATATGGGCCCCGAGGTTCTGAACTGGGTGGTCAAGAAGCCGACTTTTTCGCTTGACGATTACTTCTATTTCCTGATGGTAGATGCCGACCCCGGCTCTGTCTTTATCAGCGAGAAAAGTTCGATGAAGACCCTCGAAGACGTCATCGCCGAGGGCAAAAAACGTACCCTGACCATTGCCACTAGCCGTCTGGCTCACCCGGCTTCGCTGGGTATGCTGGTATTGGCCAACAAGATGGGCATGAAAGTGAACCTGGTTCCGATGTCCGGCGGTAAAAACACGCGCAACGGCGTGTTGACCGGCGAACTCGACCTGGGCGTATTGCCCGCAACCACGGTGATGAAAAGAAAGGGTATCAAGATACTGGGACTGTTCGATGAGAAAAACCTGGTACCGAAGAAAATGCCCGGCGCGATATTAATCAACACCGAGTATAAACTCGGCATTCCACCGATTGCTGCCGGCGCACGCGCGTTTGGCATCAAGAAAGCGGCAGCCGACAAGCACCCCGATCGTTTCGACAAGCTGGTTAAAACTGGATTGAAGGTATTTAAAGACCCGGCCTACAAGGAAGCGGTGATTAAAAACAAGGGCTCATGGGAACTGATCAGCCCGGGCGGTGCCGCGGAATGTAGTGAATATGTCGCCAATATTACCGCGCTCGGCAAGCAATACCGCAATTTGCTAACCGGCTAATTTTACGGTGATATTGAAGCCCGTTTCCGACCATCGCAGTCGGGGACGGGCTAGCCCGTGGAGAAACCAGTGCAACCCGAACCAGAACAAAAACCGCGCAACATACTGCCGGATTGTATAATACCGGCGCTGGCGCTGATATTTACCCTGTATTACCTGACCACCATCACCGAGGTACCCTGGATATCGCAGGCCAGCGCGATTGTTGTCAGTGGTTTGTTGCTACTGTCTATCCTGGCATTTATCATCCGTAGCGCCTGGCGTATTCGCCAGCACCAGGAAACTTTGCGCATTAAGGGGACATTACTGGTATTGCTTGGAGAAAAGCCGCTAATCGCCAAGCGCATAGCGTTGCTGACACTCGCGATTGCCTATGTCTGGTTCATCGACGGCCTGGGTTTCACGCTGACCACGTTTGTCTTCGTCTTCTGCGGTATTATCTTGCTGTCGTCGCGGGATAACTGGAAAAATGCACTGAAAGTGTCGCTATCGTGCACGGTCATCGGTTATTTCGTATTTATCTACCTGTTTAAAACCCGCTTTCCGGAAGGTTTAATCGAACACTGGCTTAAAAGTGTGTTGTAGCTGATGATTCCTGATCTAGGTGTCTTTTTTGGACTACTCAGCGATATCCTCGGTTACTGGTGGATAATCATTCCTGGCACGATTCTCGGTATTGTCGTCGGAGCGATACCAGGTTTTAGTGCCGCCAATACGATCATTATCCTGCTACCCATTACGCTGGCGATGGAGCCAGCCACCGGCATGATATTCATGGTAGCGCTGTATACTTCATCCCGCCTGGGTGCGGGAATTCCAGCAATACTGGTTAATATTCCGGGTACTGCGGGCGCCGCGGCAACACCGCTGGACGGGTACCCGATGGCGAAAGCCGGGCGTGGACAGCAGGCACTCGCGATCTCCTTTGTATCCTCGGTATCGGCGGGTTTGATCACCACTATTGCCGCAATAATACTGATCCCCTGGTTATCCCAGGTAGCATTTCATCTGCACAGCGTCGAAATGATCGTGGTCATGCTGTTTGGCATCTCGCTGATCGCGACAATATCCGCCGAGGACAAGATCAAGGGTCTGATCGCCGGTTTATTCGGCTTGATGATCGGCTACATTGGTGCCGATGTAGTCTACGAGGCGCCACGCGGTACCTTTGGATTCCTCGAGCTCTATGACAAGGTACCACTGATTCCGGCACTGGTAGGCCTGTTCGCGATTTCCGAGGCTTTCGTGGTGATAGAGCGCAGCACCATACTCTCGAAACAGGGTGAAATCGACAGGCAGCATTCTGGCTGGGGGCCCACTTTTGAAGGAATTCGAGCCACATTCGTTCACTGGAAGGAAGTCATCTGGACCAGTTTACTCGGGCTCGTGATCGGTGTCATTCCGGGTGCCGGTGCTGCGATCGCATCGTTCGTGGCCTATCAACAATCGCGTTTATTGTCCAAAACACCCGAGCTATATGGCACCGGACACATACCGGGGTTAATTGCGCCGGAGTCTGCCAACAACGGGGTCACTTCGGGTACGCTGATTCCGTTGTTGATTATCGGTGTACCCGGTGGCGCCACAGCCGCGATCATGGCGGTAGTTCTCGAATATCACGGCGTCAATTTCGGTCCTGATCTGTTCGAAACGCAGCCTTTGATCGCCTATGGTTCCTTCACCGCGATGTTGGTGACCTATGTCTTACTGGGTTTAATGATACTGCCGTTGACGCGTTATTTCTCTCATGTCATGGTGGTACCGACCATATACATGGTGCCGGTGCTGATTGCGTTTACGCTAGTCGGGTCTTTCGTGCCGCGGGCCTATGTATTTGACATGGGCATTGCCATCATTTTCGGCATCATCGGTTATATCGCCCGGCGTACCGGCTACCACGTTGCGGCAATACTGATCGGTGTTATTCTCGGGCCGTTACTGGAAAATTATTTTCTGCGCGCGCTGCGAATATCTCAGGGAGACCTGACCACGTTATTTTCGTCTAATATCGGCAACACGCTCTGGGTCCTGCTGGTATTGTCGCTGATAATCCCGGGACTGAAGCGGTACCGCGGTAAGGCAGGTCTAAGAAAGGCGAAATAGCGCCAATCGAATCGATGAAGCAGACACTCAGCCAGAACACACAAAGCCTGTCGCACCTGGATATAGAAGGTGGTGGCCAGATCGTGGTAAGCGACGGTTATGCTTACATCGGGCATATGAAGCCACCGCATGGAACCAGCATCGTCGATATTTCTGATCCGCGCAAACCGCGCATAACTGCTCGCCTGGAAACCAGTCCCTGGTCGCATACGCACAAGGTACGCGTTTGTGGCGACATAATGATCACCAATGTCGAACAGGATCGTCGCCATTATCTGCGCCGGCAGGCGCAGCAGCTTGTCGACTCGCGCGAGTCACTCTCGATCTCGCTTGGTCGCGAGCCGGAACCTTCGGAGATTGCCGATACGATTGGCCTGTCCCTCGATGATCTTGCTGATATCGAGTCTGCACTGGAACGCGGCTACGACGAGGGTGGATTCAAGGTCTGGGATATCAGCGACCGGAGCAATCCCCGGTTGCTCAGCCATACACGAACGCACGGATTTGGCGTCCATCGCTTCGATATGGACGAACGCTATGCCTATATATCGACCGAAATGCCCGGCTACATTGGCAATATTCTGGTCATTTACGACCTCACGAATCCTGAAAAGCCCGAGGAAATTTCTCGCTGGTGGATGCCGGGGCAACACTTGGAAGGCGGTGAGACTCCCGCCTGGGAAGGCTACGGTCATCGGTTACACCATGCGCTTAGAGTCGGTGATGAATTGTGGGCATCGGTCTGGCACGCCGGGTTCAGGGTTATAGATATTAGTGATATCACTCAGCCTCGCACCCGCGCCACCCATACCTACCACCCCTGGGTGGTGGAGCCGACACACACGGTGTTACCGGTTATCCCGCGTATCGACGGTCGTCGCATCGCGGTAGTTGCCGACGAGGAACACGATCATCGCCACGGACAACCCCATGCGGGGCTATGGTTGTTCGATATTACCGATCTGGACGACATCAGGCCGCTGTCGACTTTTCACGTCAGCGAAATGGACTCGCCCTGGTCGCGAGCCCCGGGCCGATTTGGCATGCATCAGTTCCAGGAACATATCGATGACCACCTGGTGTACTGCGCCTGGTTTGCAGGGGGATTGCGAATCGTCGATATCAGCGATCCGCTTCGACCGCAGGAGGCTGGTTTTTATATCCCGGCACCAACAGCCGGCGAACCCTGTCCGCAGACCAACGATGTCGATGTCGACGAGCGTGGGTTGATCTATTTGCTGGACCGTAACTGCGGGATCGACGTGGTAGAATTTCAGCACCACGGGTAACTGCTGAGGGCGGTGAAACAGCGAGTTAGCCGGTACCAGGCGGGTGGTATAATCAATGGACGTCAGGTCCGGGAGAAAGGCAATGCAAACAAGACTACTGGGAAAGGACGGATTGCAGATTTCAGCACTGGGGCTGGGTTGCATGGGCATGACACCGATCTATGCGAGCCCCGATCCTGATGAGGCTATCGCGACGATAAGAGCCGCGGTTGATTCCGGAATGACGATGGTCGATACCGCCGATATGTATAGCGGCGGCAAGAATGAAGAACTCGTCGGCAGGGCAATCAAGGGCATTCGTGACCAGGTGATACTGGCCAGCAAGTTTGGCAATATGCGCCTGCCCGACGGTAGCCGTAAAGTGAACGGCAAGCCTGAATACGTATTCGAAGCCTGTGACAAGGCACTCGCGCGACTGGGTGTTGACCATATCGATTTGTACTACCTGCACCGAATGGACCCGACGGTACCGATCGAGGAGACAGTAGGTGCCATGGGCCAACTCATCGAACAGGGCAAGGTCGGTTACATCGGGCTCTCCGAGGCCGGAGCCAATACGATTCGAAGGGCACAGGCGACGCATCCGTTGGCCGCCATCCAGACCGAGTACTCATTGGCCAGCCGTGACATCGAAGCAGAAATACTGCCGGTCTGTCGTGAACTCGGTATTGGTTTTGTCGCATACGCACCGCTAAGTCGTGGCCTGTTAAGCGGTAAAATCACCTCGCTCGATCAGCTCGGTGAAAGCGACCGGCGTCGTGATATGCCGCGCTTTCAGGGTGACAATCTTGGCAACAATCTCGGAATGGTCAATGCTGTTAGCGATATTGCAGCGGCTAAGGGGGTTTCGACCGCAGCCATCGCAATCGCCTGGGTGTTGGCGCGTGGCGATGATGTGGTGCCGATACCCGGGTGTTCGCGCCGCGAGACACTAAAAGACAGCCTGACAGCACTCGAGGTACAGCTATCCGAGAGTGACCTGGCAGATATCGAATCGGCGCTCGACGCCGACCGTATCATCGGTACTCGCTATCCCGAGAAGCAAATGCAGCGGCTTGGAATATAGGAAGATAGCGATGACCGAAACCGCGGCCGACTACAATATCGTTGGCGAAGAACACTGGACCAGCAAGGGCGAGATACCCCTGTTCCTTTGGGAGAAGTATGTCGACAGGCCGGACAACAAGCGCGGCACTATACTGTTCGTGCATGGCTCGTCGATGGCCTCGCAACCGACATTTGATTTACAGGTGCCGGGCCGCCCATTCAGTTCCGCGATGGACTGGTTTGCGGTACAGGGATTCGATACCTGGTGTGTCGACATGGAAGGCTATGGTCGCTCGCACAAGCAACGCGATATTACCTGCGATATCGCCAATGGCGCCGATGATCTGGCCGCGGCCAGTGCCTATATTCAGGCGCTACGGAAAAATGATGGTTTCCTGGTGTATGGCATTTCTTCGGGTGCGCTACGTGCGGCAATGTTTGCCGAGGCCCACCCCGAGAGAATGTCGCGGCTTGCACTCGATGCTTTCGTCTGGACCGGCGAAGGCAGCCCGACACTGGAGCAGCGGCGTAAGAAATTGTCGCAGTTTATGGAGTCAAATCGTCGCCCCATCGATCTCGACTTCGTCTACTCCATTTTCAACCGAGATCACCCCGGTACTGCCGCCGATGATGTCATCGAGGCCTTTGCCGAGGCGATTACCGCGCTCGATGACTCGATGCCAAATGGCACCTATATCGACATGTGTTCACGATTACCACTGGTCGACCCGGAAAATATACTCTGCCCGACAATCATCCTGCGCGGTGAGTATGATGGCATTGCCAGTTTTGACGACCTGATTAATTTCTACACAGCGTTACCCAATAACGATAAGCAGTTCAGCGTCATGGCCGGCATTTCACACGCTAGCTTTCAACAAAAAAATTATCAACTGGTGTATTACATTTTGAATAACTTCTTCAGCCAGCCAGAACCCTTCTATCGGGGTGAGTAATTGGTACTGGTTAACAAAATTAAATTCGGAGCAAACTATTGAAAATAGCAACATTTAAAATTGGGGAAGAGCGCAGAGTTGGAGTGGTTGACGGCCAGTCTGCAAGCATTGCTCCATTTAACCTGTCGGCAGATCAGGCTCGGAAAGGCATTCAACATATAATAGGACTGCAGGTGTCTGACAGCGAGTTGCCAACTACCGCGGACCCTATACCACTAACTACGGTAGTCCTTGAGGCCCCGCTACCGCGGCCACGTCGCAATGTATTCTGCGTCGGTAAAAATTACTATGACCATGCGCACGAGTTTGCCAATAGTGGATTCGATTCCGGTGCCGCTCAGGATGCCGTGCCCAAGCACCCGATTGTATTTTCCAAAGTACCCGAATCGGTAACCGGTCCGGGGAGTTTTATCGAATATGATCCTGCTGTTTCCAGCGCCATCGATTATGAAGTGGAACTGGCGGTTATCATTGGTAAACCTGGCCGTGGTATCAGTATTGAGAATGCGCTGGATCATGTTTGGGGATACACCATTGTCAATGACGTAACCGCCAGGGATTTACAGGCCCGATATAGTCAGTGGTTGGTCGGCAAGTCACAGGATAGCTTTTGTCCAATGGGGCCGGTTGCGGTTACCCGCAATGACATTAATCTGGCTGATACGCGTGTACGGACCTGGGTAAACGATGAACTACGTCAGGATTCGAATACCGGGCTGCTGATCTTTGATGTCCCTACGATCATACAAACCATTTCCGAAGGCGTGACATTGTTGCCGGGTGACGTGATCGCAACCGGCACCCCGGCGGGTGTTGGCATCGGCTTTAAGCCACCCAGGTATATGGTGGATGGTGACGTGGTGCGCTGTGAAATCGATGGCATCGGACAGCTTGAGAACACATTAAAGGATCGCACGAATCAAGCGTAGCTCTATGATTAGAGGTTTATCCAGAGGCTAAGTGGCTTCAATATACCATACTAATTGCAGGGGTTTTGGTTTGCGATATTCCTGTGATTGACTCATAATTGCAGGGCATGTCAGGGCAAACATCGCAATATGAAACGGTGAATTGGCATGCTCAGTTAATAACAATAGTAACAAATAATATAGGAGAGATACTCATGAAAAAAATTACCTTTTTCGCTGCGGTGCTTGCCGTAGCAGTCGGTGGTAGTGGGCCGGCATCAGCACAAAGTAAGGAAAATATCGCCTGGGGTGGTTCCAATCCCGGCGGTGTCATGTATTACATGGTCGGTACCGCCGGCACGATTATTTCGGAGAAATTGCCCCAATACAATATCACCCAGGTGACCACGGGTGGATCCACCGAGAACGCCAAGCGTATTATCAAAGGCGAACTGGACATGGGCATTGTCTACGGCGCCCACGTCTTCATGTCACAGAAACCGGAAGGTCCGTTCAAGAACGGTGCCAAGGGCACTATGTTCCGTGGCATCGCCAAGGCCTATAAGGGTCCTTCCTATTTTGTCACCCTGCCGGACTCCGGCATCAAGTCAATTAGCGATCTCAAGGGAAAGAAAGTAGCGCTTGGACCTCCGGGTTCGGGAACGGTATTTAACTGTTCTAATATGCTGCGTGCCATTGGCATGCTTAACGATGTCAAGCCTTCGATGATGACCTTCGCAGATGCTGGCCGAGCCCTGGGCAATGGCCAGATCGATGCTCTCTGCCAGTCATCTGCCCCAGCGGCAGCGGTTAAGGAACTGGCGGAAACTAAAGGCGCGTTAGTGCTGGCTTACAGTGATACGGAAATGAACAAGATTGTCACAAAATATCCTTTTTATAACAAGGGCACCATGCCCGCGACCACATACAAGGGAGTTCCTGCGGTCGATTTACCTTACCTGACTGTTTACTGGGTCGCACATGAGCGGGTTTCGGCGAAGGCAGTTGAAGATATTCTGAACCTGGTTTACCAGCCCGAGATCAGAGAGCGGTTAAAAGCGGGCCATAAAGCCTGGGGTCAGATGGAGCCTGATACCAGTAACTTTGAAGGGCTTGGCGTACCCATGCACCCGGGTGCGGTTGCCTATTACAAGTCCAAGGGCCTCTGGAATAACTAGTCCCGACGTCATGGTTTGATAAGTAAAGGGCCGCACAGGCATTTAGCCTGGGCGGCTCGTTTTTTTACGATTTATACCAGAACCAGGCCAGGAAAATTATGGCTGCCAAACTTGATCTATCTCCCTTGATCCATCGTTACGGCTATTAATTGGCGGGCGATTGTACATTCTTGTTGGATGCAGTCTTCCCCGGACCTGGTTTTCTCCATGCAGTATGTGAGCGAGATGTTTTCACTTGATAAATGGTTTCCCCCGATTAAGGGCAAGAAACGGACAATATCGGGCTGCTACGCGGTAGCCTACGGACTAATTGCCGCCGGTTTTTCTTGCTGGTATCTGTATACATCGGGGTTCGGACTTGTTTCCACTGAAACAAATCGTGGTTTTTATCTTCTTTTCACCGCGGTTTTGGTATTTCTAGGATTCCCGGCCTGGCGCGGCGCACCCAAGCACCGGCCCAGCATTATCGATCTCATATTTATCGTGCTTGCGATTGCTTCGATTGGATACTGGATGGATCAGTATGTACCCTATGCCATGTTCCGGGTCAGCGAGCCTAACCTTTGGGACCTGGCTATGGGCTCCATCGCAATCGTCGTTGTGCTCGAAACCAGCCGCAGGGTGCTCGGGCCAGCGATTCCCATTATTGCAGCCCTGTTTTTAATGCAGCTTTATTACGGTCCGTATCTACCCGGCAAACTCAGCCATTCCGGAATGCCGGTCGAGCGCATCATCGAATTTACCTTTTCGACGCAGGAAGCTATGTTTGGCGTGGTCACTGCTACCTTTGCCACTTTCGTATTTCCTTTCATGATTTTTGGCGCTTTTCTGGAGCGTAGTGGCGCGGGAACTTTCTTCATGGATCTGGCAACGGCGCTGACAGGTAAATGGCGCGGCGGACCTGCAAAGATCGCGACTCTGAGTTCGGCCCTGTTCGGTTCCATCTCCGGTTCGTCCGTGGCCAACGTGGTGGCCTCGGGTGCTTTCACCATTCCGATGATGAAACGCATCGGTTTTAAGCCCCACCACGCCGGTGCTATCGAGGCTATTGCATCTACCGGTGGGCAGGTAATGCCGCCAATTATGGGAGCAGGGGTCTTTATCCTCGCGACCCTGACCCAAACCGACTATCTAAGCATCGCCATGATGAACGTGATTCCGGCTATGCTGTTCTTCATGTTCGTGCTGATGATGGTCGACCTGGAGGCAATGCGTACAGGGCTCAAGGGTTTACCAACAGAGGAAATTCCAAAGCTGGGTGATGTGCTGCACCGGGGCTGGCATTTTTTTATTCCACTGGTGGTTGTTATTACACTACTATTCAAGGGATATTCGCCCGACCTGGGCGCATTCTGGGGGGTCGTATCGACGCTGGTATTGTCGTGGTTACGTAAGGACACGGCCATGGGGCCACGCAAAATTTTCCATGGCCTGATTTCCGGCGCGCACAACAATACCGCTGCCGGCGCCGCTATCGGCAGCCTGGGTGTGATCATCGGAGGCATTATCCTATCTGGGCTGGGCCTCAAGTTTTCAGCGGTTCTGGTCGAATTCGCCGGCGGTAACCTGCTACTGACTGTCAGCATCGTCACTATTATCTCGGTAATCATCGGCATGGGCAGTAGTACCACGGGCTCTTATATAATCCTCGCCGTGGTAGCAGCACCGGCGCTAATTCAGTTAGGGGTGCCGGAGGTACCGGCGCATCTGGTCGTATTCTATGCTGCATGCCTGTCCAATATCACACCGCCGGTATGCGTATCAGCTTTTGCCGCAGCCGCCATTGCCGAGGCCGATCCTATGAGAACCGGATTTGCCGCACTCAAGTTTGGTTCCACACTGGTGCTGGTTCCTTACAGTTTCGTCTATGTCCCCGAATTGCTACTTCAGGGCACGCCATGGGAGATTTCATTCGCAACCGTGAGTTATATACTCGGTTATATCTCCCTTGCTATTGCGATTCAAAACATCGAGTTCTTCGCCGGTGCAATAACCTCTATGCGGAGATTGTTATTCCTCGCTGCTGCGGTTTGTTTTCTGTTGCCGATGATCTTTTGGCTAAAAATTGCTGGCGCAATTTTGTTAGTAGCGGCGTGGGGGCCCACTCTGATTTATCTTCGCAAGACCCCGGCAGAGACGTGACCATGGAACATATTCATGTTAATTCCGACCCACTTTGGTAGCCTGGGTGGATGAATCGGCTGTACGCGGATAATCGAAATCGATATTGTTATATAGGCTAACATCACTGGTGCAGACAATAACCAGTATTAAAAACCCGACTTTCTAGCTCTATGGAATCAGATAAATCATCGGACAGGCTAGACCAGATTGTAGCGCAGGCTCGCGATGCTTCTGAACAGCGACAGCAGGGTTACCGTGCACGGGCACTTAAAAAGTATCCCTGGATTTGTGGCCGTTGTGCACGCGAATTCAGCCGTGAAAATCTGCAGGAGCTGACAGTTCATCACCGCGATCACGATCATGACAATAATCCTGTCGATGGCAGTAACTGGGAGCTATTATGTGTCTATTGCCATGACAACGAGCACTCACGCCAAACCGATTCAGGCTACGGTGATGCCGGCATCGACTTACAGGAAAGTGACACCGCCACCCATAATCCGTTTGCCAATTTGGCAGATATGCTGAATCAAAAGAAATAGGCCCTACAGGCATAATCAGCCCATTTGGTTTGGGGAAGATCCGGTAAGTTAGTCCGGTGACATGCCCTTGTCTTTGAGTTCCTGTATGGCGGCATCGCTTTTATGGAGGTTTTCTAGTCCCATGCCACGAAGTACATAGGGCGCCTTGGTAAACTGGATTTCGGTATAACCGACGATTTCGACCCGGTTGCCCCATGGATCGAGGAAATCGAGGAATCGGCCAGGCAGGATCTCGATGCCATGTTCATGCAGGGAGTTTCGAACGGTGTCCTCGTCTGACACCACAAGACCGAAATGTCTTTCATCATCCTGAGGCTGGCGACGGCCTTTCTGCAGAGCGAGGAACTGATCACCCAGGTCTATAAATGCCATATTCTCGCTCTTGCCGCGCAGCTCGAATTCGATAAATTTAGCGTAAAATTCCAGCGCTTCGTCGATATCTCCGACTTCCAGGGCGACATGGTTAAATCCAATCGCGCGAGCTTTCTT
>Ga0255048_10000090_pt1 | contig 59039 bp, 58 predicted proteins | sample JV7_2_2_MG_FD_183619 | JGI IMG/M metagenome (GOLD analysis project Ga0255048, IMG submission 183619) | Seawater microbial communities from Jervis Inlet, British Columbia, Canada - JV7_2_2 | ecosystem: Environmental > Aquatic > Marine > Inlet | place: Canada: British Columbia | collected 2016-10-06 | reverse complement strand
TCCTACCGTACTACTTGTACCTGTAAATTATGAGTCCACTGCTCTAACCAACTGAGCTACAGGCCCTTTGACTTGTCTTTTTGCCGCCATGCGGCGTCGCCTAAAGCGCCTACCGTTGGTGGATTTGTCGCGTGCTTGGTCACATAGCATTAAGCTATGCTCCCGGCGCACGCGTAAAATCCGCCTTGCCTGGCGGCAAAAGTCCTGCGTCAAAGTATCGCAGAATTAATTCATTTTGGTCACAGAGCATCAAGCTATGCTTCCGGCGCATTCGCAAAATCCGCCATGCCTACCACCAGTAATCCTGCGTCAAACTTCGTATCCGCAGGATACTGCTTATAGCTACTCGTCATTCCGGCTATCGAGCCGGAATCTCTTGTCCCTCTTGCAGCAGTTCTGGTGTTACTAGATTCCTGCTTTCGCAGGAATGACAGGGGGTGTGATTGTAGCGAAACTTTAATCGGCGTCAATAAAACTTCTGAGTTGTTCCGATCGGCTTGGGTGGCGTAATTTGCGTAACGCCTTGGCTTCGATCTGACGTATGCGCTCGCGTGTGACATCGAATTGCTTGCCGACTTCTTCGAGCGTGTGGTCGGTATTCATGTCGATGCCGAAACGCATGCGTAGCACCTTGGCTTCCCGCGGGGTCAGGCTCGACAGAATTTCGCGAGTCGATTCCGACAGGCCGGCATTGGTTGCCGTGTCTGCAGGTAACAGTACGTTGATGTCCTCGATAAAATCGCCCAGGTTTGAATCTTCGTCGTCACCGATCGGTGTTGCCATCGAAATGGGTTCTTTGGATATTTTCAATACCTTGCGAACCTTGTCTTCGGGTAGTTCCATGCGTTCGGCCAGTTCTTCCGGCTGCGGGTCACGCCCGAGCTCCTGCAGCATCTGGCGCGAAATACGGTTCAGCTTGTTGATGGTCTCGATCATGTGAACCGGAATTCGGATGGTTCGTGCCTGATCGGCAATCGAACGGGTGATTGCCTGGCGAATCCACCAGGTGGCATAGGTGGAAAACTTGTAACCACGGCGGTATTCAAATTTGTCGACTGCTTTCATCAGGCCGATATTGCCTTCCTGGATTAAATCGAGGAACTGCAGGCCTCGATTGGTGTATTTTTTAGCGATTGAGATAACCAGGCGCAAGTTGGCCTCGATCATTTCTTTCTTCGCGCGTCGCGCCTTGGCCTCGCCGATCGACATCTTGCGGTTGATTTCCTTGATTTCGTGGATCGTCAGGTGCGAGACTTTTTCGATGTTTTTCAGTCTTTTCTGGTGGCGGATAATTTCGTCTTTACATTCTCTCAGCGTCGTCGTGTAGGGCTCCTCGGTATTTAAATGGTCGTCAATCCAGCCCAGATTGGTTTCGTTTTGGCGAAAGGTGTCGATGAATGTTTTACGCGGCATGGCCGACTGCTTGACACAGATATTAAGAATCATGCGTTCGTTGCTACGTACCCGATTAATCACTTCTTTCAAATTAGCGCCGAGCCTGTCGATAAATAAAGGCAACAGCTTGATTTCCATCAACTCCTTAACCGCTTTGACCATGTGGCGCTCATAAACCTTGGTATCGTCGGCGGCCATTGCCTCCATCGCTTTATTGAAGCCCCTGCCGATTTTTTTAAAGCGCTTGGCGGCTTCTACCGGATCGGGCCCGGTATCTTCAACTTCCTCGTCTTCATCATCGTCCTCAGTGTTCTGTGCAACCGCAGGCATCGGGATCGCATTCGGATCTTCGTTTGGATCGACGTAACCGACCAGCAAATCGGTTAATTTGGCTTCTTCTTCCTGAACTTCCTCGTAACGTTTGAGGATCATGCGCATCGTATCGGGATAGCGTGCGAGTGAACTCATGGCCTGATTGAGGCCGTTTTCGATACGGCGTGCGATCTTGATTTCACCTTCGCGGGTGAGTAGTTCGACGGTACCCATTTCGCGCATGTACATGCGCACCGGATCGGTGGTACGACCAAATTCACTATCCAGGGATGCCAGTGCCGCTGCGGCTTCTTCGACAGCGTCTTCATCGGGCTCGGTTTCGGTATCGCTCAGTATTTCGTTAGATTCGGTTGGCGCAGTTTCATGGACCTTGATGCCCATGTCGTTAATCATGCGAATGATATCTTCGATACGTTCGGGTTCGACGATGCCTTCGGGGAGGTGGTCATTGACCTCGGTATAAGTGAGAAAACCCTGTTCTTTACCTTTTGCTATCAGCTCTTTTAAACGGGATTGTTGATCTTGATCCATGGTGCCTCGATGAAATTTACAAAACTGCAGACTAATCCACCAGTATATAAGACTTTTTTGGGTTTTTCCAAGCCAATAGCCTGAGTTATTTGAGTTGAGTGAAAAATTATTTAAGTTCCTGTTTTTCGGAGTCGGACAGGGTCTCACCGCGTTGTAATTTTTCAATTAGTGATAATTTACGGCCTTTGATATATTTTTCCTGCAGGCGTTGCAGGCAGTTTTCGAACATGCGGTCGATGCTCTCTTCGTCTTCCATCGCCGGCTGCATGGCGGCGAGCTTATACAGATGTGATTCGTTTTCATCGCCCTTGAAGCGGTCGAGTAAATTCTGCGTACTGATTCCGGGTTCTTCGTGGATTTTATCGAGCAGTTGTAACAGTAAACCGATACCGGGAATATTTGTTTCGGCCAGTTCGTGATGGGCACCGGTGCTATCAGCAAGCGACGGCTTTTGCAGTAACAAATTGATAGCCAGCCGGGTGGGCGTCCAGTGTTGCTCGGGCAGCTTGAACTTGCTCTGTGAAGCTGGATTTTCGTGGCCCAGAATATTGAGTAGGCGATTGTCGAGTTTAACCGATAACTGGTGTTCGACTTCACCGAGAATTTGATCTTTCAGGCTCTGCAACGGTATCTGGACGAAATATGGGCGCAGGCGATCGAGGAACTGGGATTTGCCTTCGAGAGTTTTTATATTGCACTGCGAAAGCAGGGTCTCGAAAAGAAACTCGGTCAGGGTCGCGGCATCATTGACCTGATTTAGAAATCCCTGCTCACCTTGCTCCTTGATGTAGGTATCGGGATCGTGACCATCGGGCAAAAACAGGAATCGCGCCAGGCGGCCTTGTTTTAATGATACCAGGCACTGTTCGAGCGAACGCCAGGCTGCTTTCTCACCGGCTGCATCACCGTCGAAGCAAAACACCAGGTTTTTACAGCTGCGAAACAGTTTTTCAATTTGAGCGTTATTGATTGCGGTGCCAAGCGTGGCGACCGCGGTTTTAATACCGTGTTGTGCGAGCGCAATCACATCCATGTAACCCTCGGTGATGAATATCTGGTCAATTACCGAAACTGCTTTTTTCAGTTCGTAGAGGCCGTATATCTCCTCGCCTTTATGGAATACCGGTGACTCGGGAGAGTTCAGGTATTTGGGATTGTCCTCGGCATCGATGACACGGCCGCCGAATGCTATCGTGCGCCCGCGCCGATCGCGAATAGGAAACATCATACGATGCCTAAAGCGGTCGTAGTGTTGTCCGTTATCCTTCTCGATCAACATGCCGGCGTCTGTCATCAGTTTTGGCTCACCACTCAGGTTGTTCCAGCCGGGCGGTGCGTAGCCGATGGCAAAGTCCCTGGCTGTCTCGCCACCGATGCCACGCTGCTTTAGATAAGCTACTGCTTCGGGGTGCTGCTTGAGCTGTGCCAGATAAAAATCGGTGCATTGTTGCAGTGCGGTGTAGATCGTTTCTGAGTCCTTGTGCGGTTGCCGCGGGGCCTGTCCCTTTTCATAGGGAACCTCGACGCCGATCATCTGTGCCAGCGCCTCGATCGACTCGACAAATTCCATATGATCGTAGTCCATCAGGAAACTGATTGCATTGCCGTGTTGCTGGCAACCGAAACAGTGGTAAAACTGCTTGTTCTGGCTGACCGAAAACGAGGAGGTTTTTTCATTGTGGAATGGGCAACAGGCCCAGTATTCCTTGCCTTTCTTCTTTAACGGCACACGCGCGTCTATCACTTCGACGATATCTACACGGTTGAGCAGGTCGTCGATAAACGGGCGTGGGACTCTACCGGCCATAGGGGTTATATCCAGGTGGTAAATTTAAATTTTACGCGGCATTGCGTTGCAGGGTTTCTAGCAGGGAGTCAAATTCAGCCGCTTTTGGTTTCACCATCCAGATCTTGCGCTTGAAATGGCTGAAGTTCTCGAGGATATACTGCCCCCATTCACTTCCGGTTTCATCGACATATTCCTGTATTGCGGAAGTCAGGTACACGCGGTGGCTTTCCATGCTGCCATCGACGATGCGATGAATATCGATTAACTCGTTATTGATGCGGTCGATGAAGCTTCGGTCGAGATCGAGTACATAAGCGATACCACCGGTCATGCCGGCACCAAAATTGATCCCGGTGTTGCCGAGTACAGTGACAATGCCACCGGTCATGTATTCGCAGCCATGATCGCCAATACCCTCGATTATTGCCGTAGCACCGGAGTTACGCACTGCAAAACGCTCACCGGCAAGTCCAGCCGCAAACAACCGGCCCCCGGTTGCACCATACAGACAGGTATTGCCGATAATAGTCGAGTCCTGTGATTTAAAATGACTGTTTTTCGGTGGCGTGATGATTACCTTGCCCCCGGTCATACCTTTACAAACATAGTCATTGGCATCGCCTTCCAGGTACATGTTGAGACCACCGGCATTCCAGACACCAAAGCTCTGGCCGGCTGTACCTTTCAGATGCAGCGTGATTGGCTGTTCGTCCATGCCGTGATTACCATGGATGCGGGCAATTTCGCCGGATAGGCGTGCACCGATGGAGCGATGCACATTTTTCACCTGGTAGTCGAATTCGCCACCGCCGCTGCTTTTGATCGCAGCCAGGCAATCGACAACCATTTGCTCGGCCAGCTCGCCCTTGTCAAAAGGGACATTGCGTTCCTGGGTACAAAACCGGGGAAGATCGGCATCCAGGCCGCCGTCGAACAATATCGGTTTCAGGTTTAGATTGTTCTGGCTCGCGGTTTTACCCTCGATAGCTTCAAGCAGCTCGGTTCTACCGATCAGGTCTTCGAGTTTGGCGATACCGAGCGAAGCCAGAATTTCACGTACTTCGCGGGCAATAAAGCGAAAGTAGTTTTTCACCTTCTCGGTATTACCGGTGAAGTGTCGTTCGCGCAGCAGTGAGTTTTGGGTCGCGACGCCGGTAGCGCAGTTATTGAGGTGGCAAATACGCAGGTATTTACAACCCATTGCGACCATCGGACCGGTACCGAAGCCGAAACTCTCGGCACCGAGAATGGCTGCTTTGATAACATCGAGGCCGGTTTTCAGGCCACCGTCAGTCTGAATTCGCACCTTTTCGCGTAGCTTGTTGGCCCGTAGAACCTGGTGGGTTTCGGTGAGGCCGAGTTCCCAGGGCGAACCGGCATATTTAACCGAGGTTAGCGGACTGGCGCCGGTGCCACCGTCATATCCGGCAATCGTGATCAGGTCCGCGTAAGCCTTGGCGACACCGGCAGCGATAGTGCCAACGCCGGCCTCGGCGACTAGCTTGACCGAGACCAGCGCTTGCGGATTGACTTGTTTGAGGTCAAAAATTAACTGGGCCAGGTCTTCGATCGATTAGATGTCGTGATGCGGTGGCGGCGAGATCAATGTTACACCGGGACTGGAATTCCTCAGTCGGGCGATCAGTTTATTTGCCTTGTTACCCGGCAGTTGACCACCTTCGCCGGGTTTAGCACCCTGCGCGATTTTGATCTGTAATACTTCGGCATTCACCAGGTAATGCGGTGTGACGCCGAAGCGACCCGAGGCAACCTGCTTGATCTTGGATACGCGATCGCTACCGAAGCGCGCCGGGTCTTCGCCGCCTTCTCCAGAATTGGAGCGACCGCCGAGCTGGTTCATCGCCTGTGCCAGGGTTTCGTGGGCCTCGGGTGATAAAGCCCCGAGCGACATACCTGCTGAGTCGAATCGCTTCAAAATGTTCTCGGCAGGCTCAACGGTTTCAATGTCGATGGCTTGTTGGGGTTTCAGCACTAGTAAATCGCGCAGCGCGGCAGCAGGACGGCCATTGACAATACTGGAATACTGTTTCCAGTCCTCGTAATTGCCGCTTTCGACTGCTGTCTGCAGGCTCATTACCACGTCCGGATTGTAAGCATGGTATTCGCCATCGTGAATGTACTTGAGCAAGCCCCCCTGATCGATGCCCTTACGTGGATTCCAGGCTATCTTGCTGATCGTTTTTAGTTCGTTTTCGATGTCGTCGAAATTGATGCCGTCGATTCGGCTGATGCTGCCGGCGAAACACAGATCTACGACTTCGTGATGTAGCCCGACAATCTCGAATAGCTGGGCACCGCGGTAACTGGTAATGGTCGAGATCCCCATCTTCGAAATAATCTTGTAAAGCCCTTTATTGATGCCGCGCCGGTAGTTGGAACCGGTGTCCGGGCATTGCAGATCGGGTAACTCGCCGCTTCGGGTCATGCCGACAATACTGGCATAAGCCAGGTATGGATAAATTGCGGTGGCGCCATAACCGAGTAGTACTGCCATCTGGTGCGAATCCCTGGCGGTGCCGGTTTCGACCACGATATTGGTGTCGCAACGTCCGCCGGTATAACACAGGCGACGATGCACCGCGCCGGTGGCCAATGCCGCATGGACCGGTATCTGGTGCCCTGGAACCCCTTTGTCGCTCAGTATCAGAATCACGATACCGCGGCGTGAGGCTTTCGCGGCCTGATCCGAGATTTCGTTAATGGCCTGCTTCAGGTCGATTTTTTCAGGATCATAACCCAGCGATATGGTTTCGTTCGGATAACCCTGGTCATGCAGGGCTAGCAGGTCGACGTATTTTTGTTCGGACAGGATCGGGGAACTGGTGATCATGCGGTTTGCGTGTTCGGCTTTTTCGTTGAACAGGTTATGCTCACGACCAAAACAGGTTTCCAGCGACATGACGATTTTTTCGCGTAATGGATCGATCGGAGGATTGGTAACCTGCGCAAACTGTTGCCTGAAACTGTCATACAGCGAACGTCGGTGCATCGATAGAACCGGCAGCGGCGTATCATCGCCCATAGACCCGGTTGCTTCCTGCGAGTCCTGTGCCAGCGGTTTAAGTATCTGGTCGCGTTCTTCGAAGCTGACCTGAAATTGTTTTTCCAGGCGGGTGAGTGTTTCCCGATCCATCGCCAGTGCCGAGAATGGCGAATTGACCGGGTTGGCGCTCAGGCGTTTGAGCCTGCCGCGAAGCCACATTTCGTAGGGATGGCGATCCTGTAGCATTTTATCAATATCGTCGGACAGCAGTAGCTTGCTGGTTTCGGTATCAATCGCGATCATTTCACCCGGTTTTAATCGACCTTTCGCAATCACATCGTCGGACGCGTAATCCCATACGCCAATCTCGGAGCCGAGCGTAATATGGCGGTCTTTGGTCATTACCCAGCGTGCGGGCCGTAAACCATTACGATCCATCACGCAGCAGGCATAGCGGCCTTCGGTAAGGACAATGCCAGCGGGTCCGTCCCAGGGCTCCATATGCATCGAATTGTATTCGTAAAAAGCATGCAGGGCCGAGTCCATATGCTCGACGTTTTGCCAGGCTGGCGGTACCAACAGGCGCATCGCACGAAATATGTCCATGCCGCCGGTGAGTAAGAAGTCGAGCATATTGTCCATCGAGCTCGAATCCGACCCGGACATGTTGACCAGAGGTTTTATCGCTTCGACATCGGGTAATAGCTCGCTTTTAAATTTATAGGCGCGCGCGTTGGCCCAGTTGCGATTTCCCTGGATGGTGTTGATCTCGCCGTTATGTGCGAGGTAACGAAACGGCTGGGCGAGGCGCCATTGCGGCCAGGTATTAGTCGAAAAGCGCTGATGAAAAACACAAATTGCGCTTTCCATCGCCTCGTCGTTCAGATCCAGGTAAAACACCGGCAGATTATCCGGCATAACCAGTCCCTTGTAGGAAAGCACGCTCGATGCCATGCTGGAAATATAGTAGTAATCGTCGATACGCGAATTGTCGAGCGCTTCGTGCGCCTTACCAATTGCGCGCCTGGCCAGATAAAGCGATCGATCAAACTCAGCCACGCTCATTTCGGCAGGCGCGTTAACGTAGGCATGGAAAATCGCTGGTAGTGATTTCAAAGCCTCTTCGCCACAGGCGGAGGAATCGGTTGGCACTTCACGCCAACCGGCGAAATCGATGCCCTGATCGGCAATTTTTTCTTCAATGATTGCCTGCGATATTTCGGTTTCGCCGCCATGTGGAGAAATAAAAATCAGGCCCACGGCATAGAGTTCGGCGCAGTCGATGCCCGCTTCGGTCGCTTTGCTGCGAAGAAATGCGTCGGGTTTTTTTAACAATAATCCGCAACCATCGCCGGATTTTCCATCTGCTGCAATAGCGCCGCGATGCGTCAGGCGCGCGAGCGCGGCAATCGATGTTTTTATAAGCCAGTGACTTGGCTTGTCGTCGATATTTGCAATCAGCCCAAATCCACAGCCATCCTTCTCGAAACTGGGGTGATACAGGCCTTTTAGTTTAGTGTTTGTGCTCATTTAAGTACCGAAATTCAGCAACGCAACGACCCTGTATGCGCTAGTCTCTCCAGCGCGGGGGTCGTTATCGGGTTACCCCTGCCAAAGGAGTCTGCCGGACTTAACGCGATTCTACGGCGAAAAAGGGCAAATATTATACCCCATTGAATCAAGCCCGGTTGAATCAATTAGCGCGTAGTGCTTGGTGACGATCGACCAGCGTCGATGTTGCGCGGCTGTGTATTAACACCGGGTCAGTGTCTGATTGAGTAAATCCGTTTCGTAATCGGCACTAATGACGGCCTTGCCCAGGGATTTGAGGAGGATTAGCTTGATCGTCCCATCGAGCGTTTTTTTGTCGATCGCCATTGCTTTCATATAATCATCGGCCGACATATGGGGTGGTGACTTGATCGGCAGTGACGATTTTTCGAGTATATCGATAGTCCGCTGTTTGACTGTCTCATCGATCCAGCCGTGGCGCAGTGACAGGTCGGCTGCCATTACCATACCCACGGCAACGGCCTCGCCGTGTAACCATTTACCGTAGCCCATCGTCGTTTCAATCGCGTGGCCGAAGGTATGTCCCAGATTCAATATTGCACGAATACCGGACTCACGTTCGTCGAGTGCAACAATTTCGGCCTTGATGGTGCAGGAAACCCGGATAGCCTGGCACAACGCCTGGTAGTCACCAGCCAGTAGCTGATCTATATTTTGTTCCAGCCAGTCGAAAAACTCCGAATCATGTATCAGTCCATATTTGATTATCTCGGCCAGGCCGGCACTGAGCTCCCGGGCGGGTAGGGTGTCGAGAGTCCCGGTATCGGCGATTACGCACTGCGGTTGGCAAAAAGCACCGATCATATTTTTACCGAGCGGGTGGTTGACTCCGGTTTTGCCACCGACTGACGAGTCGACCTGGGCCAGCAGCGTGGTCGGAATCTGGATATAGTGTACTCCGCGCTGATAAATGCTGGCAGCGAAGCCGGTAATATCACCAATCACGCCACCACCGAGTGCTATCAGGGTGGTCTGGCGGTCATGTCGTTGCCGCAACAGCGTATCTATTATTTTTTCCACTGTTGCTATGGTTTTATGCTGTTCGCCATCGTCCAGGATCAAGCAGTCGTGGCGAATATTATGCGCTTTCAAGGTCGCCTGAATTTTTGCCAGGAATAAAGGTGCGACCGTGGTATTGGAAACCACAAGTGCTGAATTTCCACGTATGTGGTTGACCAGCAATTCGGCCTCGCCAAGCAGGTCGGTACCGATATAGACAGGGTAACTTCTGTCACCGAGTTCGACTTTGAGGGTATCGGAAAGAGCCATAGTTATAGTAAATGATCGGGTAGTTGATTGATTATATCGGAAGCCAGTTTGCGGGCTGATTTTCGATCAGTTTTCACCGCAATATCGGCAAGGTCAAGGTATATTGGCCTGCGTTCATCGAACAGAGCTTCGAGTCGTTGGCGCGGATTTTCGGTTTGTAACAGGGGTCTTTTCTTGTCCCGGCGCAGGCGCTGTAGTTGCTGGTTTACGGTAGTATCGAGGAAGATGATATATCCTGTAGATACCAGCAACGCCTGATTTTCCTTGCGTAAAACCGAGCCGCCACCGGTGGCGACAACCTGGCTGTCGTGCCCCAGTAATTCTATCAACGCATTCGACTCACGGTCACGAAACCCGATCTCACCTTCAATATCAAATATACGCCCAATATCGACCCCGGTTCTTTGTTCGATAAAATGGTCGCTGTCGCGAAAATCGCGGTGCAGTTTTTTCGCCAGAATATTGCCGATAGTCGATTTGCCTGATCCCATCGGGCCAATCAGGATGATATTTTGCGCCTTCATCGGGTAATGATACTAGAAACGGCCCCGAAGCATTAGCCGCCAGACTTATTTAATTGGATTTACTGTCTGGCGGGCATAAAAAAGGCAGCCCTAAGGCTGCCTTGATGGCTCGGGATCGAGTGAGTACTAGCGGACAGCGAGATCGGTACCCTGCAATATTTTCGGAGTTACAAAAATAAGCAGCTCTGAGCGATCATCCACGTTTATGGAAGATCGAAATAGTGCGCCAATGATGGGTAGATCACTAAAGAATGGCACCCGCGTTACCTGTTTAGTCGTTAACGTTTCGTAAATACCACCGAGGACAACGGTTTGGCCATTGTCAACCAGTAGTTGCGACTGTACCTGGCGGGTATCGATACTCGGTGCAAACAGCCCTGATCCAAATGCTACCAGTTCGCCCTGCGAATCCTTGTGCACATCGAGGTCCATAATAACGCGGTCATCGGGTGTTATCTGTGGTGTGACCTCCAGCGACAGCACGGCTTTTCTGAATTTTAGCGTTGCATCGCCATCATCCAGCTCCAGATACGGAATTTCTATACCCTGTTCGATTTTGGCGGTGTGTGAATCGGCAGTAATAACTCTCGGACTGGATACGACCTCGCCGCGGCCTTCGACCTGGGCCGCAGTCAGTTCCATCTCCAATAGTGTGCCGAGCGGTAACTTGGCCAGGGCCAGCGCGAATGATCCGGCCGGGTTCTGTACCGGCAGGTTTACAGCTAAACCGTCTGGTACCAGTAATGGATTATTATTTATCAGGTCGGTGACACCCTCAAGCGAACCCGAAGCTACAGCAGTGTCTCCGGTAGTACCAGCGCCGAGCGAGTCTCTACTGATACCAAAGCGCACACCTAATTCCTTGCTGAAATCGTCATTCGCAATAACAACTCGTGATTCGATCAGTACCTGACGTACCGGGATATCCAGTTCGGCGAGTAGCTGGCGTACATTGGCCAGACTCGAGGTGGTGTCTTTTATCAGCAGGGTGTTGGTACGGACATCGACGCTCACCGAGCCTCTATTCGACAAAATGGCATTGTCGGTCTGATTTAGCAACTCGGCCACATCCTCGGCCTTGGCATAGTTGACCCTGATAAACTCGGTGCGCAGACGTTCCAGTTCCTCGACCTGTTTGCGAGATTCGAGTTCGAGTTTCTCGCGAGCGGCAATTTCGTCGGTTGGTGCGATTAATATGACGTTGCCGGCGCGCCGTTGAGCCAGTCCCTTGGTTTTCAATATGATATCCATGGCCTGGTCCCAGGGCACGTTTTTCAGACGCAAGGTCAAATTGCCAACCACTGAATCACTCACCACCAGGTTTAATCCGGTAAAGTCTGCGAGTAACTGCAATACCGACCGAACTTCGATATCCTGGAAGTTCAACGACAGGCGTTCACCGGTATAACCAAACTTGGTTTTCTTCTTTTTCTCGATCTCTTCCTTGGAGATTGGGGCCACTTCGATCGTATATACCTTGTCAGTTTGATAACCCAGGTGTTCGAAATCACCATTCGAAGCGATAGTCAGTCTGATATTTGAGCCGTCCTGAATAGTGTCGATATGGGTGATTGGGGTCGCAAAGTCACTGACATCCATACGCCGCTGTAATTCAGCAGGCAGTATCGAACCGATTAGCTCGACAAAAACCGAATTATTTTCACGCCATACGTCGGTACTAATTGAGGAGCTGGTGAGATCGAGAATAATACGTCCCTCTCCATTCGGGCCGCGTTTAAAATCGATATTGGTAATTCCCTTGGCGATTCCCGGTTGTGTGCTAGTAAGCGATACACTGGTGGTCGATGCACTGGGTTGGCTAGAGGCTAATGCTGGCTGGGCCAGCTCGCCCAGTGTCAATGTCATCTGATTCCCGTCGACATTGGTCGCGTAGTCACTCTTCTGCGTCAAATTCAGTACAACCCGGGTCCGTCCCTGCGCTGCCGCTGAAATTATATTTTGTAAGTTTCCGATTCCAACCTGCATATTTCTTTGCCTGAGGCTGTTGGTAGTATCGGCAAAGTCCAGTGCAATACGGGCTGGTTCGTCTATCGTGAAAGCGCGTGGTTCAACAGCATCTTCATCAAAGGTGAATACCAGTTGCACCGCGTTGCCGGTCATTACAGAAAAATCCAGGCCGATTAATTCGCGGGCGATAACAGGATTCAAACCAAGCCCTAACAGGCATAGCCCGGCCAGAGAGTTTTTGAATATTCTAGTGATCATTTGTTTCCTACTGCGCGTGTTCATGGGTGATTCCTCTCTCTATTCGATCAGCGCTACGGCCGAAGCCCGTTCGATATAATTGCCTAAACCATCGGGTATAATTTCCGTCAGCTCAATTATCTGGTCGGTAACCGAAATAATGCGCCCGTGGTTTTGTCCCATATAATGGCCTTCCAGTACTCTATGTACAGTATTGTCCGGGGCAAAAATCAGTCCCCATTTGAAGCCATCTTTGGTGATGGTGCCTTTAAGCCGCAGGGTATCCAGTGGAAAGTCTTCCAACGGCTCGCGAACACGGTCTATATTCGGTTTGGGACCGGTGGCGATATTTTCGATCAATTCCGAATTTTCATCGGGGCGCCTGAAATCCACCAGCGTGAATGGGTCTCGCAGATCATGCGAGGTGTATTCGAAGTTCTGGTAAGGCTGAAACTCGGGTATCGGTTCGATTCGACCGGGAGGTTGGGCCTTGATCTGCTGGACAAATGTGCGTAGATCGCCAACACCCTGATTACAGGCACTTAACATAGCTGCCAAAGACAATACAAAGATTAAGCGAAAAGGATTTTTTAGATACTCTGTCATTGCTCATCTTCCTGCAGGTATCGATAAGTCTTGGCGGTTGCCGACATTTTAAGCCGGTCTGAAGACGCCTCGTCTTCCTCGCCCTTTTCAGCTGGTTCCAGTTTCATGTCGCTGATTGTTACGATACGGGGCAGAGCTGCAATACCACTGATGAAGGTGGCCATTTGATGAAAGGAACCTATCACCTCCAGCGTGATTGGCAATTCAGCATAAAAACCCTTTTTTTCCTCGACACTGGGTTTAAACTTGTTCACTTCGAGTCCGCTGGCCAGGCCGGTCTGTGATACGTCTACGAGTAGTGACTCTACGTCAGTTTTCTCCGGCAGTTGTCGTAATAGAGCCCCGAAGGTGGCATTCATTTCGGCCAGCTGCTCCTTATACAGTTCCAGCTTGGCCGCACGCAGGGCTTTAACTTTAAATTCTTCTTTTAACCCAATTTCCTCTTTTTGATGGCCTTCAAGCTCATCCAGCTGTTTCTGTGTATCAAACCATAGTCCGGCGCCAAGAATTATCGTACATAAGGTGATGATTACCCCGAGTCGTACGGAAAGGGGTGCGTTGCCAATATTTTCCGGTTCGAGGTGATTTTGGAGGTCTTCCAGATTCATGGTTTAAGGCCTCCTTCTTCATTTACCTCATCTTCGTTTGCATCGGGTGAAGTCTGCTTGACGGTTAGTGTAAAGGTGCTGATACGATTCACTTTTATATCTTCAATTTCTATAACGTTTAAATTCGGCGCTTTAAGCCAGTCGGATGCGTCCAGGTTTCGCATGTAGGTAGAAACACGGGCATTCGATTCGGCCTGTCCATTCATCAACAGGTTGTTTCCAGTCTGGGTTAATGACTCCAGGTAGACGCCGTTAGGTACGGTGCTCACTATTTCGGTAAATAAATGTACGATCGAAGGACGACTACGTTGCAAATCCTGGATAACTTCCATACGTTCTACGAGGCTACGGCGAACCTTTCTGAGTTCACTGATTTCGGCAATTTCCTCGTCCAGCTTGCTAATTTCACCACTCATAAATTTGTTTCTTGAGAGCTGGTAGTCAATCTTTGTGACCATCTGAATGTGTATCAGACCAACGATTGCGGCTGCCAGAAACATCATCAGGGCTGTGAGTATACCGAATTGTTTTTTCTGCTCCTGGCGAAGTTCCTCGCGCCACGGGAGTAGATTGATTCCTGTAATCATTGATATTCTGCCCCGCGAATGGCAAGTCCGGCAGCAATCAGAAACGAAGGTGCGTCGGCTTTCAGGTTGGCCTTATTGACTCTGCTCGAAGATGACATATCGCTAAAAGGATTGGCGATGCTGGTAGGCACGCCAATATGAGACTCGGTTAGTTCCGCCAGATTCGATAGACACGAGGTACCGCCAGCTAATACCAGGTGGTCTATATCACTATCTGCACCGCCTGCTGAATAAAAGAACTGTAAAAAGCGGCTAACCTGTTGTGCGGTTGTTTCCTTGAATGGTTCAAGTACTTCGGGTTCGTAATTGTCTGGTAGGCCACCCTGGCGCTTGGCGAGTCCAGCTTCATCGTAGGAGAGGCCGTAACGGCGCATAATTTCTTCAGTCAACTGCTTGCCGCCAAAATTTTGCTCGCGAGTGTAAATTAACTTGTGATTCTGTATCACACTCAGGTTGGTCATGGTGGCGCCGATATCGACGATGGCAATGGTTTTATCCATGCCCTCGTCAGGCATTTGTGATGCCATCGCTGAAAATACGGTTTCCACGGTATAGGCTTCGATATCGACAATTTTGGCGGTCAGGCCAGCAAGCTCAATTGCAGTGACACGCTCATCTACGTTTTCACTTCGACAAGCCGCCAGTAATACGTCGACTGTCTCGGGATTTTCTTCGCTAATACCCATGACCTGAAAATCGAGATTAACTTCTTCCAGCGGATAGGGTATATACTGATCCGCTTCAAGCTGGATTTGCCCTTCCATTTCGTCTTCCGAAAGATTCGCGGGCATGGTGATTTTTTTCGTGATAACCGAGGAACCGGCGACTGCGATTGCAACATTTTTTGATTTTACTTTTGACTTGTTCAGCGCACGCTTTACACTTTCACCTACCGCTTCGATTTCGGCGATATTTTTTTCGACGACGGCATTGACCGGCAACGGCTCGACACCGATACCTTCGATTCGGTAGGTAGAACCGGTTTTACTCAATTCCAACAGCTTTACTGATGTGGAACTAATGTCTAACCCGATCAATGGTGGTTTTTTTTGCGATAAAAACACAGGTGTTCCTCAGTGTGTGCCTATGTTCATAGATCTTATACTATAAACTATAAATTACATTAAGACCTGACTGTAAGTATTTAAAATGTTAAATTATTCTAATATATATGCCGATGAGTCTAGTTTAACATTTCCGACTTGTCGATACTTTTCAGGTATACGGTTATATGTATAGCCTAACTTTATGAAAAAACTACTAAAAATCATTTCATGGTTGTTTGCGGCCGGGTCTATCGTTTTGATTGCCGGCGTGTTCTATATTTACGCTGTTCTGATTCCGGCGCTCCCTTCGATTGAGAATCTGGAAGACACACAGCTACAGGTACCATTACGTGTGTATGACAGGAACGATGTGTTACTGGCTGAATTCGGTGAGCATCGACGCATTCCGGTAAATTTCGAGAATATACCGCCTCATGTTATTGACGCCTTTGTCGCTGCGGAGGACGACCAGTTCTGGAATCACGTCGGTGTTGACCCGCTTGCTTTAGCCGCTGCTGCCTATGAACTGGCGGTTACTGGTAAAAAAACCCGCGGCGGGAGTACGATCACGATGCAGGTGGCGCGCAATTTTTTCCTCAGTAAGGAAAAAACCTATGCCCGCAAGCTGAATGAGATACTGTTGGCACTGAGAATAGAAAGTGAGTTGAGCAAGGAAACAATACTGGAGTTATATCTCAATAAAATATTTCTCGGCCATCGCTCATACGGCATATCTGCCGCTTCACTGGTCTATTATGGCAAGCCACTGATTGACCTAAGTATTGCCCAGGCCGCGATGATTGCCGGCTTGCCCAAGGCCCCCTCAAAATATAATCCGGTTATTAACCCCGAGAGGGCGCTGATCAGGCGCGACCATATTCTGGGTCGCATGCGTGTATTGAATTCTATCGACGACGAGGCATATGAACTGGCACGGGCTGAACCAGTCACTGCCGAGTTGTATACTGCCGAAACCATAGCCGACGCAAATTATGTTGCCGAAATGATCCGGGCTGAGCTATTCGAGCAGTATGGCGAGGAAGCTTATAAAGCCGGTTTGAATGTCTATACCAGTATCGACGGTGAATTGCAGGTGGTTGCTAATCAGTCCTTGCGCAGGGCCTTGCTGGATTACAACCGGCGACACGGGTATCGCGGTGTAATCACTTCCATCGAAGTACCAGAATCGCTCGATGAACCGATTGATTACGAGTTCGCCGAGGATCTGGAATCGCTAACATGGGATCCTTTTGGCCTTGACCTGGTTTCTGATCAACGCATCGGTGGATTGCGCAAGGGCGTCGTTATGTCAATCAATCAGAACCTGGAACCCGAAGAACCGATAGCGGAGGGTGAGGCTCCGGTCGAAGCGGTAGCCGAAGTGGAGGTCGAGGATAAATCGTCGGCGACGGTATTAATCTCGAATTACGAGAATATCGAGTTGCTTTTTAAAGGCGGAATCGACTGGGCCAGAACCTACATTGAGGTCGACAGGCAGGGCAAGCCGCCCGTGTCAATTGAGAATGTTTTATCGGTCGGTGATGTAATCTGGCTGGAGCAACGTGATGGTCAGTGGCTACTTGCAGATATTCCGAGGGTCGAGGGGGCAATTGTTTCGATCGATTCAACTGATGGCGCGATTCGAGCCATGGTCGGAGGTTTCGATTATTTTAAGAATAAATTCAATCGTGCGACTCAGGCCAAACGCCAGCCGGGTTCAAATTTCAAACCCTTTATTTATTCGGCCGCCCTCGAGAAGAATTTTACCGCGGCGAGTATCATTAATGATGCACCGGTAGTCTTCGATGACGATTCCCTCGAAACAACCTGGCGTCCGGAAAATTACTCGGGTAGATTTTATGGCCCGACACGTTTGCGTGAAGCCCTGGTAAAATCAAGAAATCTGGTGTCGATTCGGATATTACAGGCCATCGGCTTGCGCCATGCTACGCGCTATGCGGAAAGATTTGGGTTCGTACGAGCTGATATGCCCTACGATCTCTCCCTGGCGTTGGGTAGTGGAGCATTTTCGCCCCTTGAAATTGTCCGCGCTTACTCGGTGTTTGCTAATGGAGGATACCTGGTAGATCCTTATACCACGGTTCGCGTGGAGACCGGCGACGGCAAGGTTCTATTTCAGCATGAACCGCTGAGCGTATGCCAGGGTTGCGAACTCGAATCTCTTGAAAGTCTCGAACTAGAGCCGGAGCAGGACACTTCTTTAGTGGCAGCCGAAAATATAGAACCAGATGATGGTATCGAAGCGACGGCATTAGATGATGCGGAAATCGCAGCCGAACTTGAGGCGGCACCGGAATACGCACCGCGCGTCATATCTGCTCAAAACTCTTTTATCATGCGCTCGATGATGCGCGAGGTTGTCAGTCGAGGTACTGCGGTTCGCGCCAAGGCGTTGGGGCGGGCCGACATCGGTGGTAAAACGGGAACCACCAATGATCAGATCGATGCCTGGTTTAGCGGCTTCAATGACCAGGTGGTGACGACAGCCTGGGTTGGATTTGACAATCAACAAACACTCGGAGGTCGGGAAACGGGTGGGCGAGCAGCGTTGCCAATGTGGTTAAATTATATGAAAGTAGCACTCGAGGGTAGTCCCGAAAACCTGGTAGAACAGCCAGCAGGGCTGGTTACGGTGCGGATCGATTCCCAGACCGGCAAACGCGCCGGTCAAGATACGGTGAATAGCAGATTTGAAATATTCCGGATCGAAAATGCGCCGAAAGAAAAAATCGCTATCCAGCCGAGCGATGGCTCGATCGCGCAAACCGGGGGTGGGGTGGTGGAAACTACCGACGAGGAGTTGGCTGAGGAAATATTCTAGCAGGCTGTTGAAAAACTCTCATGTGGCACATAACGGCGTTAAACATTGGCTCAGGCAGTAATTCTGGGTAATTCTGGGGACATAATTCTGGGGACACAGTACGCAATTCAACATAATTCTGGGGACACAGTGAACCTTTTTCTCTGGGACCTTATGATGAGCAATGCGCCGACATGAAATAGGTATACAATCCCCCGATTACGTGGGTCTTAGCTAACCGGGCTTTGACTGCCGAATCTCGTGACCGAATTCGTGTACCGCATCTATTAATACTGCTAGATGTTCCGGATCAACCGATGGGTGGATGCCGTGTCCCAGGTTAAATACATGGCCGGGCTGGGTGCCATACCTGTTTATTATGTCCCTGACGGTAGCGCGAATGGACTCGGGCGAGGCATATAAAACGCAGGGGTCAAGATTTCCCTGCAAGGCCACCTTACCTGCCACACGGTCTCTTGCTTCGTCAATATCGATAGTCCAGTCCAGGCCGACCGCGTCACAGCCTGTGTCTGCAATCGCTTCAATCCACTGAGCGCCACCCTTGGTAAATAATGTCACCGGAATAGTTTGACCATCGTGCTGGCGCTTCAACTGGGAAACGATCTGCTGCATATAATCGAGCGAAAAGGCGCGGTAAGTTTGCGGCGTTAAAACACCACCCCAGGTGTCAAAAATCATTACCGCCTGGGCACCGGCTTCTATTTGCGCATTCAGATAGGCAGCAACTGATTGCGCGAGTATATCCAGCAAACGATGCATGGCTGCAGGGTTTTCATACATCATGCCTTTGACGTAACGATAATCTTTGGAACTACTGCCTTCGACCATATAGGTTGACAGTGTCCAGGGACTACCACTGAAACCGATCAATGGCACCGCGCCACCGAGTTCGGTTCGTACCAGGCTGACCGTATCGGTAACGTAACGTAATTTTTCCGCCGGATCGGGCACGAACAATTTATCGATGTCCCTTTCATTTCGTACCGGCCTTTCGAATTTAGGTCCCTCTCCCTCGCTAAAATACAATCCCAGGCCCATCGCGTCGGGGATCGTCAGGATATCGGAAAATAATATAGCCGCGTCCAGATTAAACCGGCGTATCGGTTGCAGCGTCACCTCGCAGGCGAGGTCTTTATTTTTACACAGATCGAGGAATCCACCGGCAGCTTTGCGAGTTTCGCGGTATTCGGGCAGGTATCGCCCGGCCTGACGCATAATCCATACCGGCGTGGTATCGGTAGGCTGGCGCAACAGGGCCTTGATTAAACGATCGTTCTTCAGGGGTGCAAAGTTCAATTCCTATACCTCCAGATAGTCCAAAATGCCTTCTGCCGCTTTTCTGCCCTCGTAGATGGCGGTAACGACCAGATCCGATCCGCGTACCATGTCGCCGCCGGCAAATATATTTTGATTCGATGTCTGAAATGGAAATGGGCCATGCTCGGGGGCGGTCACCTTGCCCGATTCGTCGATATCGATTTGAAACTCGGAAAACCAGTCGGCTGGGTTGGGGCGAAATCCGAATGCGATAATCACCGCATCGGCAGGGAGAATTTCCTCCGATCCCGGAATCACTTCGGGCTGGCGGCGACCCTGTTGATCCGCTTCCCCCAGCTTTGTCGACACCAGCTTGACACCCTCGACCTTGCCATTGCCTACAATTTCGACCGGTTGGCGGTTAAACAAGAACCGGATACCTTCTTCTTTGGAGTTAGCCACTTCACGCATTGAACCCGGCATGTTGGCTTCATCACGCCGATAGGCGCAGGTGACGCTGGTGGCCTGCTGCCGAATCGCGGTACGATTGCAATCCATTGCCGTGTCACCGCCGCCCAGGACGACAACCTTTTTACCGGCCAGGTCGATAAACTCCGGTACATCCTCGGTATCGAAATCAATCTGGTGATGAATATTGGCAATCAGGTAGGGTAGTGCCTCGAATACGCCCACCTTGTTTTCACCCGGAAATTCACCCTTCATATAGGTATAAGTGCCCATGCCGAGGAATACTGCATCGTAGTCTGCGAGCAGTTGCTGGAATTTGATATCTCTGCCAACTTCGGTATTCAGACGAAACTCGATGCCCATATTTTCAAACATGGTTCGGCGACGCGTGATGACCTCTTTCTCGAGTTTGAAGGGTGGTATGCCGAATGTGAGTAGCCCTCCAATCTCGGGATATCGGTCAAACAGGACTGATTTCACGCCATTTCGGGCAAGTACATCGGCGCAGCCAATGCCGGCGGGTCCGGCACCGATCACCGCCACTTTTTTGCCGCTATCGACGACAGCCGATAGATCGGGTGACCAGCCCTGTGCAATTGCTGTATCGGTAATGTATTTCTCGACCGATCCAATGGTCACCGCCCCGAACCCGGTATTCAGCGTACAGGCGCCCTCGCAAAGTCGGTCCTGCGGGCAAATTCGGCCGCAGACTTCGGGCAGGCTATTGGTTTTGTGCGACATTTCCACGGCTTCCATCAGGTTGCCATCGGCGACCATTTTGAGCCAGTTGGGAATATAGTTATGTACCGGGCACTTCCATTCGCAGTAGGGGTTGCCGCATTCGATACAACGTTCGGACTGATTCGCGGCGTCCTGCTGGTCGAAATCAGTGTAAATTTCGATGAATTCCGTTATGCGGCTGGTCGCCGGAATTTTAGCTGGGTCGCTACGTTGCACCTCCAGAAACTGGAAAACATTAGACATCCGGTTATTACCGTCAGACTGTTTCGAGTCTGGATTTTATCAGTAGGCTTACTATTTTCATATCGGCGCGACCTTGCAGTTGAGGCTTGAGTATTCCCATTACCTTGCCCATATCCTTAATAGAGGTGGCGCCGCTAGTCTGAATCGATTGCTCGACCAGCGCATTTATTTCGGCCTCGGAGAGCGCTTCGGGAAGATATTCCCTGATGATTTGAAGTTCAAACTCTTCGATTTCGACCAGGTCGTCGCGCGAAGCCCTGGAAAAATGTTCGATCGATTCGCGGCGTTGCTTGGTCATTCTGTCGAGTACAGCGGTAATGCGGCTGTCGTCCAGTTCTATTCTTTCATCGACTTCGATTTGTTTGATCGCGGCTAGCATCAGGCGAATTACTGAAAGCCTGGCCTTGTCGCCTCCTTTCATCGACGACTTCATGTCAGACTGTAGTTTGGGTTTGAGCGTACTGGCGGACATTGTCAGGTTGAAACAGCGCTAGTAGAGGCGTCTTCGGGTGCCGAAATCCTTGGAAATACGTTTAAAATTGCGTTTCACTGCGGCAGCCGATTTACGCTTGCGTACCGAAGTTGGTTTTTCATAATGCTGGCGTCGGCGGGTCTCGGTGAGAACGCCGGCCTTTTCACAAGACCTTTTGAAGCGACGCAGCGCGAAGTCAAATGGTTCATTGTCCTTTACTTTAACTGATGGCATATTAAAAATAGTCCGGGTTGTTGGGTTTCGGGCGCAAAATCAGACCGCGCCGCTTTTTGAGCCGAACAATTATAAGGAGGCAATATTAAATATCAATTGCCAAACGCACAAAATACAGGCATTTAGGGGAAAAATGAAGGTTTTAGGGCTCGAAAGCTCATGCGATGAGACCGGGATCGCGCTATTCGATACGGATAGCGGTCAAATGTGGCAACGATTGTATTCGCAGGTCGAAAAACACCGTGAATACGGTGGTGTCGTGCCGGAACTTGCTTCGCGCGACCATGTGGTCAAGGCGGCCCCGCTAATTCGAGAAATACTCGATGAATTCGGCCCGGTCGAAGAGATCGATGCGATAGCCTATACCCGTGGACCGGGGCTAATGGGTGCCTTGATGGTCGGTGCCAGCCTGGCGCGTGGCCTCGCCTGGTCGTTGCAGATACCGGTGCTCGGCGTGCACCATATGGAAGGTCACCTGCTGGCGCCCATGCTCTCCGACGATTTCCCTGAATTTCCTTTTCTGGCCTTGCTGGTTTCTGGTGGGCACACCCTGCTGGTCGAAGCTAAAGCGCTCGGTAGTTACCGAATTCTGGGAGAAACACTGGACGATGCGGTTGGAGAAGCATTTGACAAGACGGCTAAATTACTGGGTTTACCCTATCCCGGAGGTCCCGAGCTAGCGGCACTGGCCGATCAAACTGGCAATTCGCGTTTTACCTTTCCTCGCCCTATGATCAATCGGCCCGGGCTGGATTTTAGCTTTAGCGGGCTGAAGACTTATGCGCTGAATACCGTGCAACAAAATAGCCCGCTGGACGAAACCACGCGCGCTGAAATTGCATTCGCTTTTCAACGAGCCGTGGTAGATACCCTGCGTATCAAGTGTGATCGTGCGTTGACCGAGACTGGTATTTCACGCCTGGTCGTAGCAGGGGGAGTGGGTGCCAATTTGTGCCTGCGTCGGGTACTGAGCAAGTTAGGGAAGGATCGTGGTGGCAGTGTTTATTATCCACCACCCGAATATTGTACCGATAATGGTGCGATGATCGCTTATGCCGGTGCGATGCGTTTACTCGCTGGACAACGTGATGAAGCGGTATTTGATGTACTGCCCAGGTGGTCGATCGAAACCCTGACAGAGGTGGGTGGTTAGGTCTCATCTCCCTGAAGCAGACGTTGAATATTGCTTTTGTGCCGCCAGATCAGGATGATTGACATCATGGTAAATACCGCCGTTGTCATCGCAGAGGCTTCCCGCCAGTAAATCAGGACCGGCAGGGTGGTGAACGCAATGATCGCGGCCAATGAGGAAATCTTGAACACCCTGGCGAATAGAAGCCAGATTACGATAATGATCACGCCGATCATCCATTCAAATCCGACGCTTACCGCGATGGCTGTTGCTACTCCCTTACCGCCCTTGAAGCCAAAATAAAGCGGGAAGCAATGTCCCAGGAAGGCACTGAAACCGGTTAATGCAACGACGAAACCATCATCGACCAGCCAGTGGGCGAGTAATACAGGAATCAGACCCTTCAGGCAATCACCCGCCAGCGTAATGAATGCTGCTTTTTTCCCGGCGATACGCAGTACATTGGTGGCGCCGGGATTATTTGAGCCATCGGTTCTGGGATCGGTAAAGCCCATTAGTTTGCTCAGCAGAATCGCTGAAGATAGCGAGCCAATCAGGTAGGCGAATAGCAATAAGCCGATCATAGTGATAGTTGAGTCGGTCATCGTGGTTTGCAGTTGTATTTCTTATTCTGTCACGGCACTCTATCAGATTAATTTACAGTTAGCAGCAAGCTACAATTGATCAGCAGCGCATCAGCAATGGAATTTTTCAGGTCAGGGCACCGAATTCAGGTAAAATTGATGACCGGCCTGGTGTTTGTCTTGCGTGGTGCAATTGAATTCATACATGCGGTGCTTTGTTAAGGAACCTCTGATCAATTCTTGAATGAACGCGTTGTGCCCAAAATGACCAATTTCTGCGTTGTGAAACTTAGCAATAGCCCTACTATTACGCAGCACAGGGAAGTGCCAGTGCCGCGACGACAGGATGTCGATGAGCGGCCTTGCGTTCCACGCCTTGAACTGAACGGTCCGGCGCTCCGGCATTTTGAATCACAACCCGATTCACCCAGAATTAATCAGAGATTACTTAAGTAATAATTGTGAATTTAAACCACGCTTCTTAATACTCACGGATTATCAAGGTTTCATCGTTGGATTTACTCAACCCACCTCGTCTGGACAAATTATCGATCAAAAAATCTTTTAATCGTGCATACAGAAGCTACGATCGTGCAGCGGTTTTGCAGAACGAAGTGTTATCGAGGCTTTTACAGAGGCTTGAGTATATACGCCATCGGCCCGGGGCCGTGATCGACATTGGCTGTGGAACCGGCAAAGGGATTGCGGGACTGCAGAAGAAATTCCCGCGTAGCAAAATAGTCGGGCTGGACCTGGCCTTCTCGATGCTGCAACAGAGTAAAAAGGGGTATGGTTTTCTGCGCAGGAGGCGACTGGTAGGCTCGGATATGGAAAAAATGCCATTCGCCGATGGCAGTTTTGACCTTCTGTTTTCGAACCTCGCACTGGATTGGGTAAATGATATTAGCACTACATTTAGAGAGTTTTACCGAATTGGCAGGCCTGGTAGTTTGCTCATGTTTGCAACCTTCGGGCCTGGAACACTCAATGAGCTGCGTGAAAGTTGGTCCAGAATAGACCAGCATCCGCATGTACATCAGTTTATCGATATGCATGATATCGGCGATGCGATGATGGCAAGCGGATTTCAACAGCCGGTCGTCGATGCGGAAGTCATACGACTCGAATATAAAGCATTTCGGCAGTTGTTCGATGATTTGAAAAATACCGGGGCCGTTAACGCAGAAATAGGACGTAGCCGTGGATTAACGACACCGGCAAAATTCAGGCGGCTGGAAGGCTATTACCGGCAACTAGGCTATGAACAGGGTAAATTTATTGCCAGTTATGAAGTGATCTACGGGCATGCCTGGCTACCCTGACAGGCTTTTAGCTAGCCCGGGGGCAGTACACCGTGGGGTTGTATCCAGCCCATCAAAAAAGAAATAACTATCAGCGCGAACAGCATTATCGACAATACTATTCGAATAGTCAGAAATTTTACGGTACGATTCGTTTTCCCGCGATCTTTGATCAGACTAAACATACCGGCACCCAGGCTAACGAGCACCAGTGCCAGCAGAATTAATATTATGATTTTTATGATCATTGCTTATGTGGAATAAAATGTCCGTTTTATTAAGATATCTAACAACAGTGCCGCAGCGGGCGGTCAAATTCCAGAGATTTTGAAGTTATTTTACTCGAACCAGGCAGCCGCGCGATATGATTTTTTTTAATCGGCGTTTCACGCCGTCCTGGTTGATGGCGACAATAACAGTTGGCGGGCTAATCCTGTTCATTTCGCTCGGCCTGTGGCAGCTTGATCGGGCGGCCTATAAGGATGATATAAGGCTAAGATTTGAAGCTCGGCTGAATGCCGACTATCGGCAATTTCCAGCAGGGGATTCGGCATCCGAGCCTGACTGGTCGGTGTTGGAATTTCGAAAACTAATATTACAAGGTCAGTATGATCTGAGACAGTCGATGTTGATCGACAATCGGATACATAATGGCGCGGCCGGGTATCATGTGTTGACACCGTTTAAATTAAACGGCGGTGATAATATTGTGCTGGTCAATCGCGGCTGGGTAGCCGTCGGAAATTCGCGGGAACAATTACCGCAAATAGTGGCACCGGCAGTAGACGGGTTAATTCGGGGAATTGTCAGTATTCCGCGTAGCGGTGGTTTCAGAATGGGGAAGGTCTCTCTCAGTGATGAATGGCCCCAGGTGATACCATTTGTCGATATCGATGCGATGCAGGTTCAATTTCAAAATCACCTGTTGCCGATGACATTATGGCTGGATCCAGAGCAGGCCGGGTATTACCGGCGTAACTGGAATCCGGTATGGGCAGACCCCGAGAAAAGTCGCGCCTACGCCTGGCAGTGGTTTTCATTTGCCGCCATCTCGGTTGTCTTGTTTGTCAGTTTAAATCTTCGAAGAGTGGCTAATGAGTAAAGACAGCCTGTTGTGGCACCGGCTAAAATTTATCGCCCTTGTGCTTATATTTGCTTCACCGTTTATCGCAGGCTGGATGGCCTTATATGTATTTGAGCTGAAGCCCGAGAGTATTAATTATGGCACCCTGGTACAACCCGTAAAAAAGCTGCAGTGGCCGGTGATGAAATCTGTGACCGGAGAGCGGTTCGAAAATGGATTCGGTCGAAAATGGACTTTCCTGTTGATCACGCGAGAGTCGTGCACCAAACAATGCCAGTCAAACCTGTTCTATATGCGCCAGATCAAAAAGCTACTCGGGCGCAATACGCCAAGGCTACAAAATGTACTGGTGATGACAGGCTCGCCAAATTCAGATTTGAACTCATTTCTGGTTGACTATCCAAATCTAATTATCATCGAGAATAGTAGCGACATACTTATTTCGCAATTTCAGGTAACAGGTGCTGGAATGGTTGGCTCGACTCCGCGACTCTACCTGGTAGACCCGGATAAAAATTATATGATGCACTACCCGGCACAGTTTGATCACTACCAGGTTCTCGATGATATCAAGAAGTTGATGAAGTTATCGCAAATCGGTTGAGTCTGATATTATGCCGTGGATTGATCAATTGGTGCCTACTATATCTAGAGTTTGCAGATGACCACCCTGACGCTACCTGCCTGGTCGCAGTATTACCAACTAACCAAACCAAAAGTGGTATTTCTGATCGTATTTACCGCGATGGTCGGAATGTTACTTGCGGTCGATGGAGTCGTACCGCTCGATATATTTGTGTTCGGATTGCTCGGCATTGGCCTGGCGGCTGCTTCAGGTGCCGCGATTAACCATGTTGTCGATGAGCATATCGACCGCATCATGGAAAGAACCAGAGATCGTCCATTGGCAAGTGGGGATCTGAGCCAGAAAGCCGCATTGATTTTTGCGCTATCGATTGGTTCAGCTGGAATATTGTTACTGGTACTGTTCGTAAATCTGCTCACTGCAATTCTGACCCTGTTTTCGTTGGTCGGTTATGCACTGATCTATTCGATGTATTTAAAACGTGCTACGCCACAAAATATTGTACTCGGTGGAGCGGCCGGTGCAACACCGCCTTTGCTGGGTTGGACAGCGGTTACCGGTCATGTTGAAACCGAGGCACTGTTGTTGTTTCTGATCATTTTTATCTGGACGCCGCCGCATTTCTGGGCGCTGGCAATTCGACGCAGGGAAGAGTATGCGAAAGCCGATATCCCGATGTTGCCGGTGACCCACGGTGTGGAATTCACCAAGATCCAGATATTGCTTTACACGGTTCTACTTTTTGTTGTTGCGCTGATGCCTTTTATCGTTCATATGAGTGGCCTGATCTACCTCGCAGGCGCCATATCACTCGGCGTGGGATTTTTATATTACGCCATTAAATTGTATCGGGAAAAAGAACCGAACGTGATGGCAATGAAAACATTTGGTTATTCGATATTCTATCTCAGCCTGTTGTTTGCTTTTCTGTTAGTCGATCATTACGCGAGAATTTTTATCCGGGGATATTTGCTGTAACCATCCGCTAACTGGAAAACATACCTTCACTAACTACCCGACAGGCTCATTACAATATTCACTACCGCGACGATGGTTAGAATAAATGCCAGTCCAAACAGCAGCCCGATAAATATGAAATGCGAGATTTTGCCGTGTTTGAAATCCCGTTCCCGATTTGCATTGCTCTGTACGCCGATAAATGCTGAAAGGGTACTCAGCAGTAGCTGCCCGAAACTAATCTGATAATTTTCGTCGCTGTTTTCAGCTAATTTTTTCACGCGCATTGCCCCGGTAATTTGGTATAACCTCGAATTATTTGACACCCCGTATATGCGGACTGACAGGACCACTATAAAGGGCGAATTGTAATTCATGATGGTGCAGGTCGATAAAATCATTTCCGGGACTGATTATCGGCTTATCCTGGCCCCCAATTGTTCGATTAACTGGCGACAATTAAAAAGAGCTGGATTCGGCTTCACGATGAATTGACTAGCGATTATGAACCACGCCGAAAACTGGAATTAGGATCGCATGGAAATTATGTCGAAGTGGATGATTTTCTTAATAGTTTAGAGAAGGATGCGCTAGCCTTTCAATTGAAAGGATGTATAATTTGCGCGTGATTTTCTGCGCCGTTTGGGTGGTTTCATCCACTCGGCATTTTTAAGTTTTAAGACCGGCATTCTTTATCCAGGCGCATAAAGCGTCCACCGCGGATAGGGCATGAATTAGGGGGAATAATGATTCTTAACAAGTTGACCGGGCGATTGTCCGTGGCTCTGGCAGGCGTGTTATCGATGCTGGCTGTTACGGCCGTGAATGCCGATTACGCGTTGAACATGACCGAGGGTGTCACACCAATCAGTCGCGATCTGTACAGCTTGCATATGATCGTATTCTGGATTTGTGTGGCAATCGGAGCCGTGGTGTTTTGTGCTATGGCCTGGTCGATTATTTTTCACCGTAAGTCACGTGGTGCGGTCGCCGCTAATTTTCACGAAAGCACGATGGTCGAATTAATCTGGACTATTGGCCCGCTGCTTATTCTGATCGCAATTGCTATTCCTGCAACCGGCATCCTGCTTGATCTCGAAGATGCCAAGACTAACGCTGATATCAATCTTCAGGTTACCGGCATTCAATGGAAATGGAAATACAACTACATCGATGAAGATGTTCAGGTAATCAGTTCGCTAGCACAGAACAGCCGTGACGTGATCAAGGATCCGACCGGGCACGAGAATTATCTACTCGAAGTGGATCAGTCGATCGTTTTACCGATCAACAAAAAAATACGGTTCCTGTTCCACTCTGATGACGTTATTCACTCCTGGTGGGTGCCCGAGTTCGCCGTAAAACAGGATGCCATTCCCGGTTTCATCAATGACTCGTGGGCTATTATCGAGGAGCCAGGTATCTATCGCGGCCAGTGCGCAGAATTGTGTGGCAGGGACCATGGTTTTATGCCAATTGTGGTTGAAGCGGTGACCCAGAGTGAGTATCAGCAATGGCTAAGCGACAAGAAAGCGGAAGCGGCGTCTATGGCAGCTTCAGCCGATAAAGAATGGTCGATGCAGGATTTGCTGGCCCAGGGCGAAACAGTATACAAAGTTAACTGTGCAGCCTGCCACGGTCCCACGGGCGCTGGTATTCCGGGTATTTTCCCGGCAATGACCAATAGCCCGGTAGCGACCGGGGACGCGGCCGAACATGTTAATGTGGTGATGAACGGAAAGGCTGGTACCGCAATGGCTGCCTATAAATCACAGCTCAACGATGTAGACCTGGCAGCGGTAATTACGTTTGAAAGAAACAGTTTTGGTAATAGTGTGGGTGACATGGTTCAACCATCTGTCATCAAGAATGCTAGATAAGGGGATTTAAATGACAATTACAACCACACCTGACGAACACGGTCACGATCACGGTCACGATCACGGTCACGATCATGGTCACGATCACGATCATGGCCACGACGATCACCATGGCCCTGCCTCTGGCATAACGCGCTGGATTACGACGACCAATCATAAGGATATCGGTACATTATACCTCTGGTTGTCATTCATCATGCTGCTCGTCGGCGGTAGTATGGCGATGGTCATTCGGCTCGAATTGTTTCAACCCGGTCTGCAATTCGTGGCGCCCGAATTTTTTAACCAGATGACGACGATGCATGGTCTGATCATGGTATTTGGTGCGATCATGCCGGGCTTCGTGGGCCTTGCCAACTGGCTGGTTCCGATGATGATCGGTGCACCTGATATGGCCTTGCCTAGAATGAATAACTGGAGTTTCTGGATTCTGCCATTTGCATTCACGATGCTTGCCAGCACTTTACTGATGGAGGGTGGCGGTCCTGCATTCGGATGGACATTCTACGCGCCGCTGTCGACCACCTTTGCGCCGGACAGCACAGATTTCTTTATTTTTGCCGTCCATATGATGGGTGCTTCCTCGGTTATGGGAGCGATCAATATCATTGCGACAATTCTGAATATGCGCGCACCCGGCATGACTTTAATGAAAATGCCATTGTTCGTCTGGACCTGGTTGATAACTGCTTATCTATTAATCGCGGTTATGCCGGTGCTTGCCGGTGCGGTTACAATGATGTTGACTGATCGGCATTTCGGCACCTCGTTTTTCGATGCCGCGGGTGGTGGTGATCCGGTCATGTTCCAGCATATATTCTGGTTCTTCGGGCACCCGGAAGTTTATATTATGATCCTGCCGGCGTTTGGCGTTATTTCTGCCATTATTCCAACCTTTGCCCGTAAGAGATTATTTGGCTACAGCTCGATGGTTTATGCGACCGCCTCGATCGCAATTTTATCGTTCATGGTGTGGGCCCATCACATGTTTACCGTCGGCATGCCGGTGGCGGGTGAGTTGTACTTCATGTACGCGACAATCCTGATCTCGGTTCCGACCGGGGTGAAGGTGTTCAATTGGGTAACGACGATGTGGAAAGGTTCGTTAACCTTCGAAACACCCATGTTGTGGGCTTTGGGATTTATCATCATGTTTACCATCGGAGGATTTTCCGGACTGATGCTGGGTGTTGCGCCGGTCGACACCCAATACCACGATACCTACTTCGTGGTGGCGCATTTCCACTATGTGCTGGTAACAGGGGCGCTATACTCAATTATCGCAGCGTTTTATTACTGGGTGCCAAAATGGACAGGGCATATGTACAACGAAACCCATGGCAAGATTCACTTCTGGTGGTCCACGATCTCCGTGAACGTATTGTTCTTCCCACAACATTTTGTCGGTCTGGCGGGTATGCCGAGACGGATACCGGATTATTCATTGCAGTTCGCGGAATTTAATATGATGTCTAGCATCGGTGGTTTTGCTTTTGGACTGGCGCAGGTATTTTTTCTCTACATAGTCATAAAAACGATTAAGGGTGGCGAAAAAGCCAGCGCTAAAGTCTGGGAAGGAGCGACCGGTCTGGAGTTTGAACAACTGCCATCGCCGCCGCCTTATCATAGTTTCACGGTAGCGCCGGAAATTAGATAAACCACCAGGACTGCTTTTATCCTTCAATGAGAACCGGGGGAACCAGTCTAATGAAAAGGGGAACAGGAAGGAACAATGTCGGCGCAAGATCGTAAACGACGCCTAAAACGAATAGTAGTCGCGCATTTGGTAATTGCCGGTTCATTTTTTATAGCGGCATTTTTATGGGGTAACTTTGCGTGAAATCAACAGCACTCAAGTTAAGTCTGATACCCATAGTGATGTTCGGATTTGGCTTTGCACTGGTACCGTTGTACGATGTCTTTTGTGATATCACCGGGCTCAACGGCAAGACGGGCCGGGTCGAGGCATCGATAGTCGACGTTAGCCAGGTGGATACCTCGCGGACGATTGAAGTAAGATTTATAGCCAGTACAAACACGGGTTTACCCTGGAGTTTTGAGCCAGTGGTAAAGAAAATGGAAGTTCATCCCGGGAAGCTGTACGAAGCGATGTACCAGGTTCGAAGCACGACCGGGAAGACTACAACCGGGCAGGCAATTCCCAGTGTTTCTCCTGGATTGGCAGCAGAGTACTTTAACAAGACCGAATGCTTTTGTTTTACAGAGCAAAATCTGGCTGGGTTTGAAGAACGGGAAATGCCGTTAAGGTTTATTATTGATAACGCTATTTCCGATAATATTGAGCAGATTACCTTGTCGTATACCTTTTTTAGGGTCGATAAGGGTTGAGATGAGACCGCCGAATTTCGAGCTATAGAACACAGTGTAAAGAGAGAGACTATTCATGAGTACAGCATCCCCGAAGGATTATTATGTTCCCCATGGCACCCACTGGCCAATTATCGGGTCAATAGGCCTAACCCTGACATTTATCGGTTTTGCCCGTTTCCTGCACGGTGCCGAAATGACAACCATGTTCCTCGGAATCGCAATTGTCATTTTCATGATGTTTGGCTGGTTTGGCCAGGTCATCGATGAAAGTATTGCTGGCACCTATAACCAGCAGGTCGATATGTCGTTTCGATGGGGTATGGGCTGGTTTATATTTTCAGAAGTAATGTTCTTCGGTGCATTTTTCGGCGCACTTTTTTACGCTCGAATCTTCTCGATCCCCTGGCTGGGTGGTGCGTCCAATAATGACGCGACGGCCTGGTTATTGTGGCCAGATTTTGAAGCGGTTTGGCCATTACTCGCGGTACCACTGGCTGATAAATTTGAAGTCGCGAGAGAAGCGATGGGGGCCTGGGGATTACCGGCAATCAATACTGCAATCCTTTTAACATCAGGGCTCACCGTGACGCTGGCGCACCACGCGCTTAAACGTCGGGATCGGATCTGGCTCGTATACTGGCTGTTTGCCACGGTGGCATTGGGATTTTTCTTCGTCGGTCTGCAGGCAGTGGAATATGTGCATGCTTATGAAGAGCTGAACCTGCGTCTCGATTCCGGTATTTATGGTAGCACCTTTTTCATGCTGACCGGTTTCCACGGTTTCCACGTGACCATGGGCGCCACCATGTTGCTGGTGATTATGATTCGCGCGATGAAGGGACATTTTTCCCCCGAGAATCATTTTGCCTTTGAAGCAGTGGCCTGGTACTGGCACTTTGTAGACGTGGTCTGGTTAGGCCTTTTTATATTTGTTTACTGGATATAATCCAGATCTGATCGTCAAGATTTAATAGCGAATAAAAACACGGCTTTTTTTTGTTCTGAATATAAGTAACCGGTAGTAATCAAGGGTTAAATACCTCGCTGCATTTATAGATGTTAAAGGGTATGCAGCTGGATATCATCGAGCTTGTCGAGGATATTATCGAGAAAATCCTGCTCTTCTGCACTGAGACCTGAGAGCAGCCTGACCTCATAAGACAGGGCCAGTGGTAGTACCTTTTGGTAGACTTTACGACCCCTGTCAGAAAGGGAAAGCACTGAACGCCGTCGATCATCATTCGAAAAGTGACGTTCCAGGCGACCCGATGCCAGTAGATTCTTTACCGCCCTCGATACCGCCACCTTATCCATCGCGGTTCTATGCGAAACTTCTGCTGCGGATAAATTGGATTCTTCGCCGAGAACGGCAATCATTCTCCATTCGGGCAAGGTTAAGGAAAATTTTTCTTCGTAGTTGTCTGCTATAGCCTGGCTAATCCGATTGGAAAGGACCGACAAGCGGTAGGGTAAAAATTTTCGTAATATTAATAACTCGCCAACCATGATCATCCATCGAAGCATCTGTTACAAGGAGAAACACCGGTAACCCGGCGCATCGTCAGTATCACTGATTAAATCAGACTTGCTATTAGTTTCTATTGAAACTAATATAGTTTCAATAGAAACTAATTGTATTTTAACGCATTAATCACGCATGTTTACAGTGATTTCTGCCTTATCAGGAGATTAAATTAATGGCAGACCTGTTTGAAAACCCAATGGGTCTCGATGGTTTTGAATTTGTCGAGTTCGCCTCGCCAACACCCGGTACGCTCGAACCAGTATTCGAGATGCTGGGATTTACTGCGATTGCCAGCCATCGATCAAAGAATGTGACACTTTACCGTCAGGGAGGCATCAATTTTATTCTTAACCAGGAAGAGAACTGTTATGCGTCTTATTTTGCCGAAGAACATGGCCCCTGTGCCTGTGGCATGGCGTTCAGGGTCAAGGACAGCCATAGGGCCTTCGATCGTGCACTCGAACTGGGAGGCCAGCCAATCGAGATACCAACCGGGCCGATGGAGCTTCGCTTGCCGGCGATCAAGGGTATAGGCGGCGCGCCACTCTATTTAATAGATAGATATCAGGATGGACTCAGTATCTATGATATAGATTTCGATTTTTATGAAGATGTTAATCGCCACCCGGTTGGCTGTGGCTTTACCGAAGTGGATCATCTGACCCATAACGTCTACCGTGGGCGCATGGATTTTTGGGAGTCCTTCTATGAAAAATTATTTAATTTCAGGCAAATCAGGTTCTTTGATATCAAGGGCGAGTACACGGGACTTCACTCAAAGGCGATGACTGCCCCGGATGGAAAAATCCGCATCCCACTGAACGAAGAAGCCTCCCAAGCGGTCGGACAAATTGAAGAATTTCTGATGGCTTATAACGGTGAGGGCATACAGCATATCGCGCTCGGCTGTGACGATATTATATCTTGTTGGGACGCCCTGAAAGCCCGAGGTATCCCCTTTATGACAGCCCCTCCGGCTTCTTATTATGAAATGCTGGATGAGCGTTTACCCGGTCACAACGAACCGGTTGACGAACTCCAGGCAAGGGGTATCCTGCTCGACGGCTCAACCGACGATGGCGATAACCGGTTGCTGTTGCAGATATTTTCGGAGTCACTGGTGGGGCCGGTATTCTTTGAATTCATCCAGCGCAAGCGAGACGAAGGCTTTGGTGAAGGAAATTTCAAGGCCCTGTTTGAATCAATCGAACGTGATCAACTGAAGCGTGGTGTACTGAAACCCGATGAAACCGGGCCACAGGCCGGGAGGATAGATTATGAAAGTTGAAAAAATTCATCATGTTGCCTATCGTTGTAATAATGCCAGGGAAACGGTCGAGTTTTACCGTGATGTAATGAATATGGATCTTGTACTCGCGATTGCCGAAGACCAGGTACCCAGCACCAAAGAGCCAGATCCATATATGCATATTTTCCTGGACGCCGGAATGGGCAATATCCTGGCTTTTTTTGAGACACCAAATTCCCCGCCGATGGGGCGCGACACCAATACGCCGGAGTGGGTACAACATATCGCTTTTCAGGTTAAGGATATGGATGCCTTACTAGCAGCCAAGGATCAGGTCGAGTCAGCGGGTCTCGATACTATTGGCCCAGTTAACCACGGTATTTTCAAGTCTATTTATTTTCACGATCCTAACGGCCACAGACTCGAACTCGCTGCTAATGTGGGTACCGATGAAATGATGCAAAAGCTTCACGAGGTTGCGCCGTTGATGGTAGAGGAATGGGATATCAGTAAAAAGGCGCCCCGGCATGCCGCCTGGTTGCATGAGGGTGAGCTCGGAGGAAACCAGTGAAGCTGGCATCGCTGAAAAAAGGCAGGGATGGTGCACTGGTAGTGGTATCAAACGACCTGACAAGGATGATATCCGCTGACCCTATTGCCGGGACCTTACAGGACGCGCTGGACAACTGGGAACATCTCGCCCCGCAATTAAGAGAACTCGCGGCTTCACTCGAGTTAAGCCCGGACAACTGTGAAACATTCGATCAATCACGGTGCTGTTCGCCCTTGCCGCGTGCTTATCAGTGGGCTGACGGTTCTGCCTATGTCAATCATGTAGAGCTATTGCGCAAGGCGCGCGGTGCCGAAATACCAGAGAGTTTCTGGACCGAACCGCTGATGTATCAGGGTGGCTCAGACAGTTTTCTCGATCCCCATGCGGCGATTGTTATGCCAACGGATCTGGGACTGGGTATCGATTTTGAAGCCGAGGTTGCTGTCATTACCGATGATGTACCGATGGGTGTGAGCGCCAGGGCGGCACTGCAACACGTCAAGCTGGTAATGCTGGTGAACGATGTCTCGCTGCGAAAGCTTATACCGGACGAACTTGCCAAGGGTTTCGGATTTTTTCAGTCAAAACCCTCGAGCGCCTTTAGCCCGGTCTGCGTAACGCCGGATGGCCTGGGCGATGCCTGGCATGAGGGCAAATTACATCTGCCGTTGAGATCATTTTATAACGGGAAAGTTTTTGGCAGACCCGATGCCGGGGTGGATATGACCTTTAACTTTTGTCAGCTGATTGCTCATGCTGCAAAAACGAGACCGCTCGCAGCGGGATGCATTATCGGTTCAGGTACCGTATCAAATAAAAGCGGCGATGGTTTTGGGAAGCCTGTAGCGCAAGGCGGTGTAGGGTATAGCTGTATTGCAGAAAAGCGCACGGTTGAAACTATCGAGCACGGCGCTGCAAAAACAGGCTTCATGAAATCGGGTAATACGATTAGGATAGAAATGTACGACAAGGATGATCTGTCAATCTTTGGCGCGATCGACCAGCGTGTCGAAACAGTGGCCTGAAAATCCCCCGGTTACCACTACAGATTGTCGGCAGTCCGTCAGGATCGCATTGGCTTTATCTAATAGTGACTGCAAGCGGCTTACATCACTAACCATCATGCAAAAAAAACACGACCAGCTGGTCGTGTTTTTTAAATCAGTCAAATACAAATTCTAGGCGACGAAAGTCGCCTTTATCGTTTTAAAGGCATTTTTTTCTATCTGCCTGATGCGCTCGGCCGAAACACCATATTCGCGGGCTAACTCGTGCAAGGTTGCCTTCGAATCATCATTCAACCAGCGTCGCGTAACAATGGTTCTACTGCGATCGTCAAGTGATTCCAGTGCATCACTCAACTGATCATGGTTTTGTTGTTCGAAATCATTCGCCTCGAGCAATAATTCCGGTGACGGTGTACTCGATACCAGCGTGTTTTCAGGTGCCAGGTAGGCAGAGTCGTCATCGTCATCGCTATTCATACTGAATCCGACATCCTGGTTGTTGAGCCGATTTTCCATCTCAACCACATTTTCCGGGGTGACGCCCAGAGTCTCGGCGACATGCTCGATTTCCTCTGCTTTAAACCATCCAAGGCGTTTCTTTTGGCTACGTAGTTTGAAAAACAGCTTGCGCTGCGCTTTGGTGGTGGCAATTTTGACTATGCGCCAGTTTTTCAAAATGAATTCATGAATTTCGGCTTTAATCCAGTGTACCGCGAATGAAACCAGGCGTACGCCGACCTCGGGTCGAAATCGCTTCACTGCCTTCATCAGGCCTATATTTCCTTCCTGGATTAAATCGGCGATAGCGAGTCCGTACCCCGCATAGTTGTTAGCAACTTTGATGACAAATCGCAGATGCGGCAGGATCAACTTTTGAGCTGATGCGATGTTGCCGGTTTCCTGTAAATCGGTTGCATATCTCTGTTCCTCTTCGAGGGTCAGAATAGGTATGCTCCTGGCAGCCCGCATGTACGACTCCAGGTTTGATGTGCCTAGTAGTATTGGTAATGTATTACCGGTATTGACTAGTTCGGTGCTCATAAATGACCTCAGTTATATTTTAGCACTCTTTCTATATGAGTGCTAAATATTAGAGCATATAATAGTGAAACAGTTCAAGCCTTAAAACAGTTTATTAACAAATATTAATATAGGTCCGAACCGGTAAAAATCAAGCCCTGTAGCAGCTGGTTTAATGATTCAGGGCTTCATTTTGGCGTTTGATGTTGACCAGTGTCCTGATACGGTTGAGGAGATCTGTAGGGTTGATCGGTTTGGTCATAAAATCATTCGTGCCGGAACCAAAAATACCGGTGAAATCAGTCCTTTCATCTTCACCCGGTTCTATCGTCAAAAGCAGCGCGGGCAGTGTCAAATAGTCGAATTCGAGTTCTTTGCGTATATTTTGAATCAGGTCGATTCCGTTCATCTGATTCGACAGCATCAAATCGGCAATCAACATATCGACCGTACATCTGTGGTTTTCAGCGAAGTCCTGCCTGAGGAAGTCCAACGCATCTTCAGCCTCTTTGAAATGGATGTATGTAACGTCATTCTGTTCCATTATCGAAGTCGTAATCGCGGTAGAGGTAGCACTCTTGTCAACATATAAGACCTTGATTGGAACGATCGTATCCTCGCCGAGGAAATTGAGAATGAAGTTGACCAGTGCCTCATGGCCTTCAGCCTTGTCAATATAGGCCGTCACCGCGTTGGTATCATCCATATCCTCACCGACGATGCGAGTATCAGTGTCGCCGGAGACGACAAAGATGGCAGTATCCCTATTTTTGACGGATTTTCGAACCTGTTCGATGAGTTTATAGCCATCCATATCGGATAGCTCAATACTGGTGGTGATGATTTCGAATTCGAAACGTTTGATCGCGGTCAGTGCCTCTTTTGCGGTCGCGCAGGCAATAATATCGAGGCTGGGCATCTGTTTAGCAATTTCATTATACAAAATGGATCGCACCGAATTAGACGAGTCTATCAACAACAGTCGACGTTTATTAAGCATGTCTCAGGTTGGTTCAATATGATTGAGATGCCTGGCCACCGCAATCCAGGAGCCAGTTAATCCGAGCAGGGTACTAGAACTTATCAGGATGATAAAGTCTTGAAAAGTAAATGTAATAAGCACCAGGTCGGCCTGATATAGCAAATTTAGCCGTTCCAGAGGACCCGAGATAGCCAGATACCCGATCTCAACGATGAGCCAGGAAATCAACCCGCCTAGCAGGCCGTACCAGAGGCCGCCGTAGAGAAATGGCCGGCGGATAAAGGCATTGGTTGCACCGATTAACTTGGTTACGATTATTTCCTGATACCGATTCTGAATATCCAGTCTGATCGTGTTACCGATGATTAACAATACCGCAAAGCCGAATAAAACGGTGATAATGGCGACCGATCGTTTCGCGATTTCGAGTATCGTGTAAAGCCTTTCCAGCCATTCAGTATCGAGTTTGGCGATCTCAACGCCGGGTAGGGTCTGAAGCAAATTTAACAGGTTCTTTACCGCGAAGGTATCGGCACTGCTGGCCGGCTCCACGATAATAGTATGGGGTAAAGGATTGCTTGATAAGGTATCGATGCTCTTACCAAAACCAGAGGTTTGCCTGAATTTCTCCAGGGATTTTTGTTTCGAAACAAACTCGGTTTTCGCGACATCTGGCATATCAGCGACCTGGCCTTCCAGGGCCCTGGCTTTTTTCTCATCCAGTTCAATATCCAGGTAAAGGACGATTTGGCTGCTGGAGCGAAAATCGCCCGACACCGCGTCAATATTCTTTATAAATAAATAAAATCCGCCCGGCAAGGATAAAGTAATACCGATAACAGCCACTGTCATAATTGTCGTCGTTGGGGTCTGGTAAATTTTTCCGAGGCTGAATACTAAAGACTGCATATGGTGCAGAAAATAAGCACCCAACTTATTAAGCGTAGCTGGCTTGTCACGGCGGATATTATTAGCCATTTCTTACCAGTCCCTCGCGTCAGAATAGTTCGATATCCGGGGTCCCAGTCCGGCAGAGTGAATGGTATCGGCTGCGCTTTTATCGAGGTCGTTATGGATCAATTTTCCAGCGTTGAGAGTGAGTACCGGTTTTTGCAGCTCATCAATTAAAACCAGGTCGTGGCTGGCAACCAGAACCGATACGCCTACCTGGTGAAAATCTACAAAAATTTGCATTATCTCGCGTGAAAGCACGGGATCGAGGTTGCCAGTAGGTTCATCGGCGAGCAATAACATCGGTTTGTGAACCACTGCGCGAGCTATTCCGACACGTTGTTGTTCACCGCCAGATAACGCAATAGGCATCGATTTTTCTTTTTTTAACAGGCCTACCTTATCGAGAGCAGCTCGCGTCCTCTTCGCTATTTCCTGATGCCGATATCCCTGGATGATCAGGGGTATCGCTACATTATCGAACACGGGGCGATCAAACAGCAGTTGATGATCCTGGAAGGTAATGCCGATATTGCGACGGATATAGGGTATGCGCTGTTTGGAAATTGTATTCAGGTTGATCCTGTTCAATAGAGCCTGACCCCTGGTTGGTTTTTCAATCAGGGAAATAATTTTAAGCAGTGTACTTTTACCGGCGCCTGAAGGCCCGGTTAGAAAGGCCATTTCGCCCACTCCCAGGTGCATCGACACATTACTAAGCGCGTCGTATCCACCCTCAAACCGTTTGCTGACATTGTTGAATTGGATCATGGGAGTGTTAGCTTTGTGTGGCGTCTAATTCTGACATTAACGCATCTACAAATTCATTACTGTCAAACTCACGTAAGTCGTCAACTGATTCACCGATACCAATATAGCGTATCGGTAACTGAAGATTCTCTGAGACACTGAAAATCATGCCGCCTTTGGCGGTACCGTCGAGTTTGGTCAGGGTGATACCTGTGACGCCAATAGCCTGTTTGAAATTGCTCGCCTGAGACAGGGCATTTTGACCGGTGCCGGCATCGAGCACAAGCATGGTTTCATGGGGCGCGCTCGGATCAATTTTGCCCATCACGCGTTTTATTTTTGCGAGCTCATCCATCAGATTGTTCTGCGTGTGCAATCGACCGGCAGTGTCTGCGATCAGGATATCGATATTGCGTGCCTGAGCCGACTTGAGTGCATCGAAAATTACCGAGGCGGCGTCGGCGCCCTGACCCTGACTGATTACCGGTATGTCGAGTCGCTGCCCCCAAATTTGTAACTGTTCCACTGCGGCGGCACGAAATGTGTCACCGGCTGCCAGCATGACGCGAAGCCCCCGTTTTTGAAATTGTTGGGCGAGCTTGCCCACGGTCGTGGTTTTACCGGCGCCATTCACCCCAACCATCAGGATTACAAACGGTTTGTGCTGCCCATCTATCGATAGTGGTGAGGCGACTGGTGAAAGTATATCCACCATGCTTTGTTTTAACACCGGTAGCAGACTCTCGCTGTTTTGGAGCGAATTACGGGTGGCCGCCTGGGTAATCGTTTGCGTTAATTTCTGCGTTGCCTCGATGCCGACGTCAGCCATCATCAACTGGTCTTCGAGTTTTTCGAGCAGGTCGTCGTCGATCTGTTTTTTCCCGAGTAGGATATCGCCGATCCCGGCAGACAGGCTGGCGCGGGTTTTGGAAAGTCTTTTTTTCAGGGATGAGAAAATTCCCGATGATTCCTGCACGCTGACGTCATCGGTTTTCTGATCTGATTTGAAGCCAAACATTGCTTTTCCGAGGATCGTGAAATCAGGCACAATATGCTAACAGAAAGCGATTGATTCTGTGCGAACTGATTCCCATACTGGCCATCCATGTTCGAATATTTTAAACAATGCAACAGCTGCGCATAATTGGTGGACGTTGGCGGGGCAGAAAACTGGCCGTGCCAGAGATTGACGGGCTGAGACCAACGCCTGATCGTATTCGTGAGACCCTGTTTAACTGGCTGATGATGGATTGTCCCGGGGCCAGGGTTCTGGACTGCTTTGCTGGTAGCGGCGCACTCGGATTTGAAGCGCTGTCGCGGGAAGCGAAACACCTGACCATGATCGAGAAGAACCCGCTGGCCTGGAGTAATCTCGAGACGCAGGTAAAACATTTACAGGCTGACCAGGTTACATTACTGGCGGGGGACGCGATTGATTTGATCGTAGATATAAAGGGTCAATATGACCTGGTATTTATCGATCCCCCTTACGCGTTAGCGCCGCTTCGCCAGCAGGTGCTGGCGGGTCTGATTAGGCATCGGAGGCTGGTCGATGGTGCCAAAATCTACTTCGAATGGCCACTGGGCGAGCAGTTTGAGCTGGCGCATACTGGCCTGTTCTGGTTGAAACGGAAAAAGGCCGGGCGCGTCAATTATGCTATAGCCGAATGGCGTCTAAGCGGCTAAACTGACACGATACTTATCATTGGCGGGCTCAGTGCTGTCGAGCCAGGCGAGAATCTGGATGACGAAAATCGCGATTTATCCCGGAACCTTCGATCCTGTAACCCGGGGACATATTGACATTTGTGAACGCGCCCTAAAGATGTTTGATGAGGTCGTAATTGGTGTTGCCGACAGCCTCAGCAAACAGCCTTTCTTCGATATCGATGAACGTACCGATATGTTGAAAGACGTGTTCGACGATAACCCGAGGATTTCGATCAAGCCTTTTTCGGGTCTGCTGATCGATTTTGCGCGAGATTGCGACGCTGGAGTCATCATTCGTGGACTACGCGCGATTTCAGATTTTGAATACGAGGTGCAACTGACCGGTATGAATCGGTCGCTTGCCCCTGAAATAGAAACCGTGTTTCTAACCGCTGCCCAACGATATGCCTTCGTATCGTCGAGTTTGGTGCGTGAAATTGCGCGCCTGCAGGGGGATGTATCCGAGTTTTTACACCCCGATGTTCTGCGCAGGCTGACTGAAAAACTAAAACTGACAAAGTGACCGGCAACTCAATTTAGAATCAGGTATCGATAGTCGATTAAGCATGGCGTTAATGATCACAGACGAATGTATTAATTGTGATGTTTGCGAACCCGAATGTCCCAATGACGCTATATTTCCGGGTGAAGAATATTATGAAATCAACCCCGATTTGTGCACCGAATGTGTCGGCCATTTTGAAACCTCGCAGTGTGTAGAAGTATGTCCTGTCGACTGTATCCCGTTCAACCCGGCTCGCCCCGAGACCGAGGCTGAATTATTGGTCAAGTATCGTCTCCTCACCGGCACAGATTGAAGTTATATAAATGATTGACAACCCCTCGATGAGGTTTCGTAGTATCGGTGTTTTTGTGTGCCTGATGCAGTTGTCAGGTGGGCTAAACGCGGCTGAATTTGCGGTCGCATCGGCACATCCGCTGGCGACAAAGGCGGGCATGGAAATTCTCGCTAATGGTGGCAATGCATTTGATGCAGCGATAGCGGTAACCAGTACACTGGCGGTGGTGGAACCCTATTCGTCGGGTATTGGCGGCGGTGGCTTTTATTTACTGCACCAGCAAAAACAAAATCGACAGATGATGCTCGATGCGCGAGAACGCGCGCCGTTGAAGGCAACGCGTGATTTTTACCTCGATGCGAATGGCGAGGTGGATCACGACCGTTCGATGAATGGCGCCACCTCGGCCGGTATCCCGGGAATTCCGGCCGCACTCGATTATTTGCAAAAGAATTACGGCCTGCTGCCATTGAAACATTCTCTGTCCAACGCTATTGAGTACGCTGAACATGGTTTTCAAATCGATGACACCTATCGACGCCTGGCAAAATTTCGCCTGCCGGTGTTGCAGCGGTTTCAATCTACGCGGCAATCTTTGCTGCGTGATGGAGAAATTCCCGAGCTCGATAGCCTGCTAAAACAGCCGGATCTGGCGCGCACCCTTCGCAAAATGAGTGCTGAGGGAGCCGATGGTTTTTATCAGGGTGAAGTGGCACAGAAACTGGTCGCCAGTGTGCAGGCAAACGGTGGCGTCTGGTCATTGCAGGATTTGAATCAATACCAGGTAGTGGAGCGCGATCCGGTACGATTTGAATTTGGTTCGGCGCGTTTCGTCACCGCGAGCTTACCGTCATCCGGTGGTGTGGTATTAGCCAGCATATTCAATATGCTCGAAATTCTGGGCTACGATCAGGCGGGCCACAGCCAACGTATTCACCTGCTTGTTGAGGCAATGCGCCGGGCCTACCGTGATCGTGCCGCCTATCTCGGTGACCCGGACTATGTTGAGGTGCCAGTAAAACATTTAACCAGCGAGGCTTACGCGCAACAACTGGCGAAGGCTATATCGGTTTTGCGAGCTAGCCGGAGTGCCGATATTGGTACAATCGGCGAGGAGGCGAGCGGCAATGACACCACCCACTTTTCCATTATTGATCAGCAGGGTAATATGGTTTCTGCAACACTGTCGGTCAATTATCCGTTTGGTTCAGGTCTGGTTGCCGGGGGCACGGGGGTATTGCTTAATGATGAGATGGATGATTTTTCCGCCAAACCCGGTGAGCCAAATGCCTACGGCCTGCTCGGTAGCAGCGCGAATGCCATTCAGCCAGGGAAGCGTATGCTCTCCAGCATGACCCCGGCATTCGTGCACAAAGCCGATAAAAGTCTGATATCGGGTACCCCCGGTGGTAGTCGAATCATCACCATGCAATTGCTGGGTATACTCGAATTCCTGCACGGCGCTAGTGCTAGAGAAATTGTCTCGCTTCCGAGGTTTCACCATCAATATTTTCCAGATCAAATATCTTTTGAAGACGGTGCTTTCGATCAGGCAACGCAAAATTCACTGCTGGGTCTTGGCCATGAATTGAAACAAATGCCCCATCGCTACGGTAATATGCAAACCATTATTGTCGACCATGAGACCAGGAAGCTCGACGCGGCCTCTGATCCACGGGGAATTGGGTCAGCCATAGTTTCTTCCGACGGTGATTAACGGGTTGATTTTCAGTAAAAAATTTAACTAATCCGGCCTTCCCCGGTCATTGTCTGCGCATTTTCTCGAAGAACTCTGCATGCCATGGTCGAATCGCCAGTAGCACACCAAAAGGTACGCGTTCTTCGAGCGGCAGATCCCTGTCCTGCTGATTCATCTGATCAATTTCTGCGGCCAGATCGGTTAATTTCTTGAGTATGGTAGAGCAGGTTAACGGCGAATACATGCCCGACAGAAAACGAAGATAATCATGTTCCCCGTCAAACTGGTTCGCCATGAAGGGGCTCTCGAAGTAAGCCACGAAAAATTTCTGAATGGGGCCGTTTTTTTGCCAGGTAAAATTTGGTGCCACTCGCAACTTGATACGGTTTCTTGGCAATAATTCAATTAGCTTTAATTTATCCAGTTTGGCCAGCCTCTGGATTAGTTCTGGTTCGCTAAAATCAAAGTATTTAAGTAATTCATCGGATGTCCAGCCATTCAGAACCAGAAACGAGACCGCAAGCTGGCGTTCATCAGAGACAATTTCCAGCTCCTGGGCCTCGGTTAAAACTTTTAGGGCCCGGGTATCAGTGTCGTTAGTGCGAGTCAGTTGCGACAGATCTATTTCCAGCATCTGGCAAATACTATCCAGACGCTTGAGGGAAATGTCTTCCTGTGAAAACATACGCTTTACCGAGGCTTCGGTCAGTCCGATGTGATTGGCAACACCCAGGTAAGTCAACCCCCGGGCTTTCAGTTCGGTTTTAAGCGCAACAAATAATGAGTGTACTTGTGGCAAGGTAGATACCCCAAATAGTAGAAATTTTAAAATACAAAGTTGAAAGTTAACCCTTGTCGAGCCCTGATCGGCTATGGTTGCAATTATTTCTGCTGTTTACAAGTATAGGCACTCTGGTGAGTCTATCCAATGAGACAGCATGCCATGTCCAGGAGGCCTTGCAGAAATCTGAGTTCACGGTATAAATTGCGATTTCAATCAACATCTGCACTTGCGTAGAAATGGCGGGCAACCCAAGGAGTGAAGATCAAATTTATCAATATTCGAGCGGGAGATCATTACAGTGACCGATCCAAAATCAATTCTCACTGGCCAATGCCAATGTGGAAATATTCGTTACCAGATTAATGGTGAGCCGTTGACATTATATGCCTGCCATTGTCGGGCATGCCAGGCGCAATCGGCGAGCGCTTTTGGCATGTCGATGCTTGTGGCAGTCGATGACTTCGAATTAACAGCGGGCAAACTCAAATTTTGGTCGACAACTGCCGATGACGGTAGTGCCAAACACTGTACCTTCTGCCCGGAATGTGGGACGCGAATTTACCACGCAAGCGATGACCCAACTGACTCGATCAGTGTGAAGGCGGGATCGCTGGATAGTATTTTACAACTAGATCCGGTTGCTCATATCTGGATCAAAAGGGCGCACCACTGGCTTGATCTGGAAAAACCTGGAACTATTATTTGCCAGGGCCAGCCTGAGGACTTTACCGAGATAATAGATGCCTGGGCCTGTCGTTAGTTGTTCGACCACTAGGGTCGATGCACGGACAGGGTGTTAGCTACTCGCCGACCAGGCCTTTCCAGGCCTTATCTGCTATCAATCTGTATTCCTCGAAGTCACCGGCCAGCCAGCGTTGGCGCCCCCGGGCTGCGTAGAATGTATAGAGTCGATTATCGAAAATTTGCCAATGGCTGCCGTCAGTGTTGATCAGACCCTCTCCGAGGCTCAGCGCGTTGGCACAAAAGCCATTGTAGGCGGGAGAATATCGCTCCGGGTTAGCGGCAAACAGGTCACGATCGGTCTTGCTCGAGAACAACCAGTCAGCGCCTTTCCATTCGGCTTTCCAGGTCTGGTTACCCTCGATGGCTCGATGCGGTTCACTGTTGCCAAGCCTGTGGTAAGCGACGCTGTCGTGCCCGCCAATAGCAATACCAGTAAGGAAACTCTTGCTGACTGGTTCACTGGCATTCAGGTTAAATGACACAATTAGTAGCGCCACAAATATGATCGATCGTTTGCCTGGTAACTGGTTGTGCATAATTTTGCCCGGTATATTTATTTTAAGTGTTGTCAGGGAAGCTATCAACGAGTCCAATGTTTGCCCATCGAGAAAAACACCGCTACCCATCTATTACCCCATTTACTAAAGACATGTGGCGCCAATAGGCTATATCTCCCGGCGGCTGATAGCCTCATGTCTGGCACCTGGGACAATAATAGGAGGAACGTTGTCCTTGAACGATTTTTTTGATTGTCGTGGCGCAAACCGGGCAGCCTTGCTTGATACCGTAAACGTTTAGATTTTGACTGAAGTAGCCGGGATTACCGTCCACCCGGGAGAAATCTCGCAACGTGGTGCCGCCCTGCAGTATCGCCGTTCGCAGTGTATGTTTGATCGTCTCGACCAGGCGTTGAATGCGTTTCTTGCTGATACCACCGGCTGCGCGTGCCGGATTGATTCCAGCTAAAAACAGGGCCTCGCTGGCGTATATATTGCCAATTCCGACTACCCGGTGACTATCCATAATAACCGATTTGATCGAAGCACTACGCCTGCGACAGGCCGGGTAGAAGTACTCGACGTCAAATTCGTCCGACAGTGGTTCGGGACCAAGATTTTTGAGCAAGCGATGCTGAAGCGGATCGGATACCGTGTAAAGCAGGGCACCGAAGCGCCTCGGATCGCGAAACTTGAGCGCCTGCCCCGATGCTAATTGCACTTCGATGTGTTCATGAGTTTCGCTCGGGCTACCCACGGGCTGAATTTTCATACTGCCCGACATTCCCAGGTGCCAGATCAGATTTCCCCGGTCGAGTCGCATCAGGATGTATTTCCCGCGTCGTGATACAGCTTCGATCAGTCGCCCCTGCAGATTGGCGGTTTCCCTGGCAACAGGCCAGCGTAACTGGTGATTGCGTACGATAAAGTGCTCGATCTTCTGACTGCATACATGCGGCGCAATACCTTGCAGGGTAGTTTCGACTTCGGGTAGTTCAGGCATTAGCGTGTCATAAGTACCCAGGTTAGTGCCAGGCCAGACGTCCAGACAGAATTCTCGGATACCAGCGAACTGTTTTCGATGACCGAGCCATTCAGGTTATCGTAACGGATAAATCCACCGAACCAAACGCCGTCGAATCGCCTGCTAAAGGTAAAATCTGCGCGTAACCCGCTGTAACCACCTTCGGCCTGGAACACGGGTCGTGCGGGTAAGGCATCGACGGGATCGACCGAATAATAGTAATCGTGATATTCATCACTCGCGTACATTGGGCCCGCTGCAAAATGTAGTTTCCAGTCACCTTTGGCAAGGTAAGGCTTATCCCATGCCAGGCGCGGATGAAATACCCGGCCAATCACCTGTGGATTGCTTTCGAAGGTCACCGCGACCCTGAGCGGTAACTCCAGCCACAAACTGCTACGCTCCGCACGGTATACACGGTAGTCGAGAGATGGGCCTATTTCGACGCTGCCTTTAAGTTCCTCCATGCCCACGCGTTCGGGGCTATCTTCATCTACCGGCGCAGATGCATTGCCACTGATGGTGAGTATTAAATCTTCAGAAATAGACAGGATTCCCTCGATGCCATTGTCGATCTGAAATCGCTCGCCACGGTACTTGAGATAGGGTAAAGGTAACAGGTAGTTGGAGGAGCCTGCGGAGCCCCGATAATGGGGTAAATTGAGGCCTGCCAGAGAAATACCCAGTTCAAACCTGGGCAGATTGTCCTCCCTGGCGAGCGCATCGAGAGTCACTAACAGTAATACCGCAAGCAGCAATCCAGGGATTTTATTGGGCGATGGACAATAAATCATAGTAGTGTTTTTCGTTAAAATGATACTGCAGGTCGAGATCCGGGCGCGCGATGACAATTTCCGGCTTGATAGCCATTAAAAAAAAATCAATTTCGCTACCATCTTCCAGCCTGGCAATAATTATCTGCTCCGGCAATTTGGAACTGTCATAGGTTTTTATACGACCTGCATTGAGAGTCTGCCAGTGATTGCCAAGCGTATTTATGCGCTCTTTCTCGGCTTCCTGGCTTGCCTCGCCTTGCCAGGTGTCATTACTGCTTTTACTAAGGATCAAATCAGCCAGCTTGATAGACTTCAGCGAAACTGAACGCGGCAACAAACGGCGGTCGATCAAGCCGATAAGACCCTGGGTTATAAAATGCAGGTGTAAGTCTGGCAACAGGTAGATGGTCGCTGCGATCTTTACATAGCGGCGTTGACCGATATTGTTAGTAGTACCGAATTCAATGCGGGTATCGTTGAGTATCAGGGTAACTTGCGGACTATCCAGTCCAAACGTTGCCAGGTCTATCTCGTCGGCAGGCAGTCTTGAAACGGATTCACCCTGCACAATACTGGTTAACCGCTCCACAGTAGTATTGTCAGCTGGCCACTGCACGGGCTTTTCGAATAGCCACTGATTGCCGGCATTGCGCAGGACAACCTGGTTGTTATTGGGCGTCTCGATAATGACAGTATTGATATCCTGAGGTTTCAGGCTGCTAATACTATTTACAGGTGGAAATCCGCTGTCTGCCTGGTAACGATTTCCGGCATAAATAAATATGCCGATCAACGCAATCAGCAGATAATTGATCAACCAGCGCCTTGATAGCATCTTCAACGCCATGACTATCGATTACGGCGTTTTAGCCAGATAGTCAATCCGCTGCCAAACAGTGATAGTGGCAGCAATAGTAAAAAACCCAGACCAATAATAATTTGCTGTGTCTGTGACAGCTCGAGCAGGGTATCGGGTGCGGCACGCGGGCTGATCGAAATAAGATTATCGTCGTGGCTAAGCCAGTTCATCAGGTTGAGCCCGATTTCAAGATTACTGCCATTACCAAGATAACGATTCGAGAGAAAATCAGCATCACCGACGATGGCGATGCGTTGCTCAAACTGGGCCGCGTCGTCCGGTTCATGACTGGCGCTTAAAGTCATACCAATGTCGAGCGGTCCCGGTGTTTCATCGTCGTTGTCACCTTTAAAAACCTCGCCTGATATACTGCCGGTCTCATTCCAGCTAGCGTCACTGCTCAACAGGAAACTGCGTTGCTGCCAGGTGTTGGTCTCGCCATAAAACTCGAGTGCCTGTGCTTGCGGAAACAGCGATAAACTATCGATACCCTGGGTGACGGGGTGGCGAGGGTAGTTGGCGACCAGGGCAAAATCGATCCGGTTGAGACCGAGTAACTGGGCATTAGGATCGACGATTACGCCGGGTAAAAATTCGATCGTTAACTGGTCTGAGATGAGTTCCATGCTGTCGATGGTTTGCCCGGTATCGGCTAACCACAGCAGGCTGCCGCCGCGTTCGATGTATTCCTGTATCAACTCGATCTCCCCGGGCAACAACGCTACCTGCGGACTGGCAATCACCAGCACGTCGGTATTTTGCGGGATGCTATTAGTCTGTGTCAGTGCCAGATTTTCGATCGTAAAACCATTACCAGCCAGCCGTGAGGCAAATACACTGAAATCGTGGTTGCTCTCGCTATAAGGATTGCGTTCGCCGTGGCCCTGCAAAAATACCAGCCAGCGGTCTCCCAGTCGGACCAGGCGTTGAATCGCATTAGTAACCTTTGCCTCGCTAACCTGGCTTATTTTTTCACTGCGCCCCTGGTATTCGATCAGAACTTCGCCATCTGAGCGGATATCGTACTGACGTAACAGTTCGGGGGTTAAGTCCGGGTTGAGGCTACGAAATTCTACTAGCGCCTGCTGGTCTTGGTAGCGCTCAAACAGGCGCTCCAGTACCTCCCGATTTTCGTTAACCGGGGAGATAAAAATCGTTATCTCAACGGGATGCTGAAGTGATTTAACCAGGCGGATGGTCTCCGCTGACAGGCTATTGCGCTGGTTGGCGCTGAAGTCAATCGATAACGGATTGAGTTGGCTGAGCCAGCCGAGTAAAGCCATCACAGCGAGAAACAATACGACGAACAGACCCGACTGCAGTCGAATTTGCCATCGCAGGCGGGAATCCATCATCACAACAGCCGATCCCGGTCCAGTTGGCGAATAGTCAGTACCAGAAAGGTAACGATTAATAACAGATAGTAGGCGAGGTCGCTGGAGCTGAATACACCTTCCAGCATGCTCTGGTGATGTCGCAATATCGAAAGGTAGGCGGCAATGGTTTGACCATCGCCCAGGGTTTCGCCAACCCAGTCGATAATCCATAACATCAACAGGGCGCCAAAGGTACCCACGGCGGCAATGGTTTGATTGCTAGTCAGGCTCGATATATACAGACCGATGGCCGCGAATGATCCCAACAGTAACAGCATAGACAGGTAAATCGATACCAGTTTACCGGTATCCAGTGCGCTACCCATGTAAAGTGATAGTGGCATCAACATCAGCAGGCTGACCAGGATTAGAACAAACAGGAACAGGCCGAGAAATTTTCCAAGCACGATCTCGATCATGCTCAAAGGTGACGATATCAGCAGGGTCAGCGTTTTGTTGCGTTTTTCTTCGGCGAAGGACCGCATCGTGATCAGCGGCATAATCATTAACAGAATAATTGCGGCTAGCTGGAACAGAGGCGCGACGACAATATCGGTTACACCCGGCGTATTTTCGAGGCGCATCAGCTGCGGCTGTAAAATAGCATAGTTATCCAGTAGAGAGAGAAACATAAAACCGAGAACAATCTGAATGATACCGAGAATGATCCAGGCCAGGGGCGACAGGAACATGGTACTAATTTCACGCCGCGCGATTGTGAATATCATTCCACAGCCTCGGCATTTTCGACATCGGTAGCCTCGTCCTGGGTTAGTTCTATGAACAGATCTTCTAGCGAGGTATGGTCGGGTACCAGTTCGTATAATCCCCAGTTCTGCTCGACTGATGTCTGTACTAACGACTGCGTTAGAGAATCTGAATGGAAACTGAGCCGAAACCGATTGTCGTCAATGATTTCAACCTGCTCTACCTGATCGATTTGCTGCAGTCGATCAATCGAGGGCGGCTGCCTTAAGGCAACCGTTATGCTGTGCTTGTTGCGATAATTTTTGAGTGTCTCGATAGAAGCGCTGTAAATCAGTTTTCCCTCACGAATAATCAATACACGGTCACAGGCGGCTTGCACTTCGGAAAGAATGTGGGTTGATAATATAACGCTACGCTCGGAACCCAGGGTTTTGATCAGACTGCGAATTTCCCTGATTTGAATCGGATCGAGCCCTACGGTTGGCTCGTCGAGGATTACCACGGTCGGATTGTGAATAATGGCTTGCGCGATGCCGACCCGTTGTTGGTATCCTTTCGATAAATTGGCGATCAGGCGATGGCCAACCTCGTTCAGCCCGCAGTGGGACTTGCACCGTTCCATCGCCCCGGCTATTGCTTCTCGCTCAACACGACGTAATTGTGCACAATATTTAAGATACTCATCGACCGTCGCCTCACGATAAATTGGGGGATGTTCGGGCAGGTAGCCAATATGCTGCTTGGCCTGGCGAGGGGATTCGATGATATCGAAACCGTTTATTCTTACGCGGCCTTCACTGGGCGCGAGATTGCCGGTAATCACTTGCATGGTGGTCGATTTACCGGCGCCGTTGGGACCGAGAAACCCCAGTACTTCACCCGGCTGTAGAGAAAAACTCAACTGGTCGATCGCACAATTTTTCTGGTAATAACGGGACAGGTTTTCTACCGCGACTAAAGCCGTCGAATCCATATTGGGGTCTATTTGTTGGCGCGAGTTAATGATACGGATATATCGCTGCTTTTAAAGCCTAACTCAAATAGTTAGGCATCGATGCGCATATAAAAAAAACCGGCATAAGCCGGTTTTCTGTTATCGGGGCCTTAAGTATTGCTTACTTAATCTTGGCTTCCTTGTATTCGACGTGCTTGCGTACTACCGGGTCGTATTTTTTGAGCACCAGTTTGTCCGGTGTGCTCTTTTTATTTTTATCAGTAGTGTAGTAATGGCCTGTGCCTGCGGTGGATACCAGTTTGATTAAATCTCTCATCATTTTGCTCCTAACACTTGAGGCCGCGGTTGCGCATATCGGCGATCACGGAATCGATGCCATTCTTGTCGATGATACGCATACCCTTGGTAGAAATGCGTAATTTGACCCAGCGATTCTCCGACTCTACCCAGAATTTATGGGTGTGCAGGTTAGGTAGAAAACGACGGCGCGTCCTGTTGTTGGCGTGCGATACGTTGTTACCAGAAACTGGTTTTTTTCCAGTGACTTGACAAACCCGGGACATGGTTTACTCCGTAGATTGAAGCATGATTGCTTTAGAGGGCGCGAACTCTACCAGAACCAATACCAGTATTCAAGAGTGCCAACGGCTATTTGACCGCCAGTAGCTGATTCCTTTTCAAGGCCTCGCAAGCTAACATGCAGGTTTCAAGTAGAGCCCCGGGAAAAACCTTAAATGGATATCGTATTCATCCGTGATTTGCAGATCGAAACCGTCATTGGCATATATGACTGGGAAAGAAAGGTGAGGCAAATCATCAGTCTCGATATCGATATGGCAAGTGATATTCGAAAAGCGGCTGCTAGCGATAATATTGAAGACACGTTGAGTTATAAGACTGTTGCCAAGCGCCTGATTGCCTTTGTCGAGCAAAGCGAGTTTGAACTCGTAGAGGCGTTGGCAGAAAAAATTTGTGGGATTATTCTTGAGGAATTTGAGGTGCCCTGGGTGCGATTGACGCTTAATAAACCCGGGGCTGTTCGAGGATCAAAATCAGTCGGCGTAATAATCGAAAGAGGACAAAAGCCGACATGACGGCTACGGTTTATGTTGGTCTGGGTAGCAATGTTGATCGTGAAAAAAATATCCTGTTTGGAATCAGGGAGATGCGGCGAGTGTTTGGCAGGCTTGAACTTTCGCCGGTGTATGAATCCGAGGCGGTCGGTTTTGACGGCGGTGATTTTTTGAATCTGGTGATCAGTTTCAAAACTGTGAAACCGGTGCGTGATGTGGTACTTGCCCTGCGTGCCATCGAAGACCGCCTGGGTAGAGACCGAAGTTTGCCCCGATTTTCACATCGATCCATCGATCTCGATATTCTCACCTATGATGATCTTCAGATAGATGAACCGGGGTTACAGATTCCACGCAAGGAAATACTCGAGAATGCATTTGTGCTGCGACCCCTGCAGGATATTGCTGCGGGGACATTACATCCGGTGCTAAGGCAGAGTTACGCTGATTTGTGGGCCGGGATGGAGCCAGGGGCGATTGCTACCCGGGTATTTAAACTGGCACTGGATTAACCAGTTGTTTCAGGGTGTCAATTAACGCTGCACATTCTTGTTCGGAACCAATCGAGATGCGCAGGTAATTATTGATACGCCCTGATTCGAAATGACGCACCAGGATACCGACATTTTTTAGCTCGAGATACAGATCAGACGCAGGATGCAATCTATGCTGTGCGAATAAAAAATTGCTGCTGGATGGCAGTACCTCGAATCCAAGATTAATCAGCTCATTGTTAAGCCAGTTACGCGTGGTCATTATTCGTGCCCTGCATTGCTGAAAATAATTTTCATCATTCAATGAAGCGATTGCGGCTGCGCTTGTCAGGCGGCCGACCGGGTACGAGTTGAACGAATTCTTGACTCGATTCAGGCCTTCTATCAATCCCGGTTGTCCCAGCGCATAGCCGAGTCTAAGCCCGGCGAGGCTGCGAGATTTGGAAAAAGTTTGTACCACCAGCAAATTGGCATTATCCGCTATCAGCTCGACCGCAGATTCGGCACCAAAGTCAACATAGGCTTCGTCAATAATCACCAGGGAGTCGTTACCATCCAACAGCTCTCTGATCGTGTCGAGCGACATAGCGATACCGGTCGGTGCATTTGGATTTGGAATAATAATGCCACCGTTGGGTTGACGGTAGGCGGCCGGATCGATGCAAAAGGTATTATCCAGGGCCACTGTTCGGTAGTCGATCTGGTACAGAGCACAGTACACCGGGTAAAAACTGTAGCTGATATCGGCAAACAGTATCGGCTTGAGATTTTTGAAAAATGCCTGGAAGCAATGCGCAAGCACTTCGTCGGAGCCGTTACCGATAAATACCTGGTTCGCATCTAAATTATGATAGGTCGCCAGCGCCTGTTTCAACCTGCCCGATTCAGGATCGGGATAAAGCCTGAGATTGTCGTGCGCATGGCCCTGAATTGCTTTTGCCACCTCAGTTGAGGGTGGGTAAGGATTTTCATTGGTATTGAGCTTAGTAGTTTGCGGGTCCAGCGGTTGCTCGCCCGGCACATAGGGATCGAGCTGGTGCACTAATTCGGTCCAGTATTTACTCATAACTGTCTCAATTTATTATTGTAACAATCGGCCACCGTCGACGCGTATAACCTCGCCGGTGATATAATCGTTACCCAGTAAAAACATGACAGTCTGCGCAATCGACTCGGGATTGCCGGTTCGCTGTAGCGGGATTTTTTCGAGGATAGCTTTTTGATAGTCCGGTTGCCTGGCATCGTTATTGTCTGGCCAGAGAATTGCGCCGGGTGCAATACCGTTAACCCGTACTTCGGGCGCCATTTCCAGTGCCAACGATTTTACCAGCATCTGGTTTCCCGCTTTAGCACAGCAGTACAGGCTATGGTTTTTTAACGGTAGCGACGCATAAATATCGAGCATGTTGATAATTACACCGGAGCTCTTGCGCAGAAACGGATAGCAGGCCCTGGATAAAAACAGGGGCGCTTTCAGGTTACTGCCAATCAGATCTTCCCAGTCGTTATTGGTAAATTCGTCGATCGGGGTAGGGTAAAAGCTAGAGGCATTATTAATCAGGACATCAATTCCTGGATAAATTTCGGCGGCTTTCTGGGAGAGTATATTAATAGCATCGAGATCGCCCAGATCGGCCTGTAGACAACTCGCAGAATCAACCCGCAGATCATTCAACTGTTGTTCGAGGTCTTTGGCGCTGGAAGCGGAATCACGGTAATGGATGATGAGATTTGCACCATTTTGATGTAGAGTTCGAGCGATTTGTGCGCCCAGGCGACCGGCCGCACCGGTAATCAAAACAGTTTTTCCATCCAGCAACATAGTGGGATTGTCGAATTTAGGTAGTTTTAAAAAATGGCATCATATCATTCTGAAGCGCGGACGCTAGCGCAATTACCGCCACCATCAGTAGACGAAATAGCGCATAGTAATCGGCTGGTGGATTTTCTGATTACTGAAATGGAGCGGCATGGCGGGATTATTTCTTTCCATGATTATATGCAATCCGTGTTGTATCAACCGGGTCTGGGCTATTACAGTGCTGGACTGAGTAAATTCGGCGCCGGGGGTGATTTTGTCACCGCCCCCGAAATCTCGAACTTGTTTGGTTCCACTCTGGGTAGACAGTGTGAGTTAATTTTCGAACAGGGCTGTGCGCGAAATATACTCGAGTTTGGTGCCGGAAGTGGGCGATTGTGTGCGCAGATTTTAGCCAGCCTTAAGCAGGACTGCGGCTACAGTATTATCGAACTGAGCGCGGACTTGCGTCTGCGTCAACAGGAGTATTTGCAGTCGTGCCTGCCCAGCGAAGTTTTTCATCAGCTGCGCTGGCTTGATCAGTTACCGACGAAATTCAGCGGAATCGTTCTCGGCAACGAGGTACTGGATGCGATGCCGGTGCACCTGGTGTCTAAAGATCAGCAGTGGTACGAGCTAGGGGTAGAATTTGATGGCAAAAGTTTCAAATTGGGCCGCGTTTCCGATGAAAGCCAGGCAGTGTCAGCTATTGGCAAAATTGAGTCCACTCACGGGCTATTGACTTCAGGGTACACTACCGAGGTGAACCTGAATTACCGGCCCTGGCTTAACGCGCTGCGAGAATGTTGCAAGCAAGCTGTGGTGTTGATGATCGACTATGGTTACCAGCAGGCGCAGTATTATCATCCCGAACGCAGCAGTGGAACCCTGGTTTGTCACTACCGCCATCGAAGCCATGCCGAAGCGCTGGTTTATCCGGGACTACAGGATATAACCGCCTCGGTCGATTTTGATGCCTATGCGGATGCTGCCATCGACTGTGATTTCAAAATTAGTGGTTATTCGACCCAGGGCCAGTTTTTGCTGTCTGGCGGTCTGCTCGAAGAAGCCGAGAGCGCGGTACCAGGTAGCGATACAATGGGTCAGCTGGGACTCGCGCAGCAAATTAAAACCTTAACACTACCTACAGAAATGGGTGAAAGATTCAAGGTGATTGGATTGCATAGAAACCTCGATATTGACATACCTGCCTTCACTCAGGGACGATAAGCCGCTATGGATATAGGTCAGATTGTCATTTTGGCGATTGTGCAGGGTCTTACCGAATTCCTGCCGATTTCGAGTTCGGCACATTTAATTCTACTGCCACTGGTCCTCGGATGGCCGGATCAGGGACTGGTATTCGATGTCGCGGTACATCTCGGTTCGTTGATCGCAGTACTGGCTTATTTTCGCCATGAGGTGATGGCAATGACGCTGGCCTGGGCCAAAAATCTGGCGGGAGGCGATAGCAGTACCGACAGTCGGCTCGCGTGGTGGATCATACTCGGTGCCATTCCAGCAGTTTTTGCCGGTTTTCTGTTTAAAGATATGATTGAATCCGATTTGCGCTCTCCCTGGGTCATTGCAATCGCGACTATCGTTTTTGCCCTGCTGCTGTGGGTAGCCGATCGGGGCAAATTGAAGTCGCGCGACGAGTCTCAGCTAAAATTATCAGATGTCGTAATGATTGGCTGTTTTCAGGCGCTGGCATTGATCCCCGGTACATCACGTTCCGGCATTACGATGACTGCCGGTCTGTTGCTCGGGTTAACGCGACGGGCGGCAGCGAGATATTCATTCCTGTTGTCGATACCCATTATTCTTGCTAGCGGCACATTGCAAACGCTGGAATTACTACAGGCATCGCATGTCGTCGACTGGCTCGCATTGTTTGTCGCAGTCGGCTTATCGGCTTTGAGCGCTGGTATTTGTATTCACCTGTTTTTGGCTCTAATCGAAAAAATCGGCATGTTACCGTTCGTAATTTACCGATTACTGCTTGGTGCTATATTGATCGCGCTGCTGGTCTAAACGCGATGCCTGGCAGACTTCAGACTGAATTCGAACTCAGGCTGCCAAAGCTCTGGTATGTACTGGCATGCATTGGATTGCTGTCGCTGGCAGTCGTGTCTTTAATACCGGTTCCGGATCTTGGCGGTAGCGATAAATTTGGCCACTTTATTTCTTATGCCTTGCTCTCGGCATATCTTAGTTTACTTGTCGAACAGCGGAAATCATTGTGGCGAATATTGTTTGGATTAATTGCCTATGGCCTGTTTCTGGAGTTTATGCAGAGTTTCACGGGCTATCGTAGTGGCGACCTGGCAGATGCTTTGGCGAATAGTCTTGGAGTCATTACTGGCCTCGCTTTCTATTTCTCTCCGCTTAGACGAATTTTAAGGAGTCTGGATCGCTGGTTATTAGCCCGACTTTAAAGCCTGGCTGTTTTGTTTTATTAAATCCAGGCGAAATTTGTAAATAGCTTCACCCAGATCCTTGTCATCCAGCCCTTGCTGTAAAATACTGGATAAATTAGCATCGCACAAAATTTTACCCAGTTGAACGAGAAATTCGGCCTGCGGGTAAGGAGCGGATTCAAAATTCTTGCGTCCTCGTAGATCAGCCAGGCAGGCCTGGATCATTTGCCTGAATCTTTGCGGCTTGCGAAAAATGTCGGTACGGGTAAATAGCTTGAGCAGGGTAGAATCTTTTAACTCTAGCGCCCGGTGGACGAGGGTATGGTATTCGGTTGTAATTAACGCGAGTTGAGTGTGAGCTTTCGGGACCCGCCAGCGACGGCAAAACGCTTTGACTAACTCGACGCCAGCCAACTCGTGACCATGGTGGCTGGGCAATATATGCTGCTCTGTGGTTGCCTTGCCCAGGTCGTGCATTAATACTGCAAATCGGGTTTCATTATCCAGTTCGAGTTCAGCGCTTTTTTGCAACGCCATCATCAGATGCACGCCGGTATCAACTTCCGGATGGTATTTGGCGGTTTGGGGTACGCCGAATAGCGCATCGATTGGTGGAAACAATATCCGCAGGACATCACAGTCACGCAGGGTTTGAAAAAACACCTCGGGATGAGGTTCATCGAGTGCACGCGACATCTCAGACCAGACCCGTTCAACTACGAGTGATTCCAGTTCGCCTGATTGCCCCATTTGCGCAATTAACTCGGCTGTTTCGGGCGCCAGGCTAAAGCCCAGGTGGTGATAGCGGGCGGCGAATCTGGCTACTCGCAACACCCGTACAGGGTCTTCGTTAAAAGCCGGTGATACATGGCGCAGGGTTCGCGATTCGAGGTCGCGTTGTCCGCCATAGGGATCGATCAGGTCTCCGTTCTGAATTTCCGCGATCGCATTAATGGTCAGGTCGCGACGTAATAAATCTGTTTCGATGCTAATCGATGGATCGGTATCGAATTCAAAGCCATGATAGCCGGGGCCGATTTTCCTTTCACGCCGCGCGAGCGCGTATTCCTGTCTGGTTTCGGGGTGTAAAAATACCGGAAAGTCCTTACCGACTGATTGATAACCCAGTGCTAACATTTCTTCGCTGGTTGCACCTGTCACTACCCAGTCGATATCGGATTCGGGCAGGTTCAGTAATCGGTCTCGTACGCATCCACCAACGCGATATTTATCCATATTATAAATTTGTTAATCGCACCGCGTTAGCGGGGTAACTGGCGCCTGAATCGATCATAGTGTTTTTTATTGCCGAAGCGGGTGCCGATATCCTGAATATACTGACGTAAACTGGTAGTGCAATGTTCCCCTTCCTCGCAAACACTGGGAGTTTGCATGGATCTATAGTTGTCCATGGTGAACAATTTACCGGGTAAAATCTGTAGCACGCGAGCCTGTAATTTTGATGTCGTCTTACCGAGTGACACGATGCGACAGGACAGGCCCATCGCCTTTACCAGTAACTGCAAAATCTGCTGCAGGCTGAATACCTCGGGTCCACAGATCGTGTAACGCTGCGAGTGTGTTGATTTATCGTCAACCGAGCTAATTATTTTTTCTACCAGATTGCCGACATAAACCGGTGCAAATTTGCTTTGCCCACAGGCCAACGGAAAAAAACCGAAACACAGTGGTAAAATTCCGGCA